>BNJT01000641.1_pt1 | contig 92001 bp, 148 predicted proteins | sample 8540491 | NCBI WGS metagenome assembly BNJT01 (sample SAMD00202455, study PRJDB9452) | human saliva metagenome | host: Homo sapiens | reverse complement strand
AAGAAGATTCTAGTGAATATGTTAGAAAAATCAGTCGGCAATTCTTTGAGGGATATTAGCAAAAAAATTTCCAGAGTTAATTAAAGAAGAACTTGATGGTTGGGATGTTAAGAGTAAAGAGATTCAACAAGTATTCAAACTGGCAAGTAAATTTATAAAATGATAATTCTAAACTATAAAGTTAAAAAAATGGTAACTATAAAATAGTTTCATTCTAAAGTTTAATTTTTAAACAATAACTCAGTTGCTTTTCGTTCTATAATATAGAAGTTTACTAGCACCACATGTTGAGTGTGTAAGTTTGTTAGTGAAAGCATAGCAACCTTTAAATAAAAATTATTGATTGCAAGTTTTTTTGATGTATGGAAGGGACGTATCATAGAAACAGTTTTTGTTGATAGTGTTTATTTAATATATTTATAGGCTGTTAATCTACTTCCGTAATGTCTAAGGAAACAAACTAATTTTTGATATTAAGAAGCTTTTATGGAAGAAAGTCTGATTGAAGGACTGTAGTAGAATGGCAAAGGGTTTTTGACTCAGAGAAGCAGTCTTTTGTTGTTTTAGTGCTATAATGTAGAAAATTCTATATTAAGAGGTAAGAAGTATGGAAAACAATAACAGTCAAGGATTGACATTGACTGATTTAGTATTCTCTATACTGTTACAGAATGGGAAGAGAAAAATGTTATCAATAGTAAGATTTTAAAAAAATATTAAAGTAAAAAGGAAAAAAATATTGAACACAGGATAGATGTCTATGTTGAATTTGTTCAAATGAATAATTTAGAACGAACGATTATTAAAACCATAGACAGTAAAAAAATGTAAAAAGCGAAAGATGTGTGGCAGTTTGATAATCTATTAAAAGATTTAGATTTCTTCCCTAAAAGGAATCTTATATTTTAATAATAAAATAGATGAAGATGCATTGAAAATCGCAAAAAGAAATATTCAAGTAATACATTTTTGACGTTATAGAAGAAACAATAAGGAATGTGAGCCAAACTCTTGATCTAATTTTTACCTGATAGAAAACGTTATAGGAGATCCATTTTGGGTTTTGATGAAGGTTAAAAATCGGACCAAAGATAACACAGGAGATTATTTTTGGTCTAGAGGATTCTATACCACTTTTTTTACATCAAAGAAACTTGCTGATGCACTATGCAAAAAGGAACCCAGATTTTTGCTGTCTTTTGGTCTTTCTCAACATCACTTATCTATCTTGATTTCTTTTGTAGAAAACGGTTTTTGCCAGAATTAGGTATTGTGTGTCCAAGCAAACAAACATCTTCAACAATAGATTATAATGGAGTAATGTATAAAATTGGATGTAAAAAAATCTTAAAGAAATATATATGAAGTGATCCCTGATGGGAAAAGGTGACGCTTTTGAAGCTACCATCAAAGATATTTGTTTACAACTTTCAAATAAAGAGAGAATTAATGCTAAAAATCAATACGAAAGTTAAAATGATTGGAGATGATGGAGCAACCCATGAAATAGATGTTCTTTATTCATTTGAACATTTTGGTGTATCTTATCAAGTTGGAATAGAGTGTAAAAATTGGAAAAATCCAATAAATGTTAGTGAATTGAGAAATTTTTGACTATAAACTGAATCATATTGGTGGAATCAATGGAATATTTATTTCTGCCGAAAGTGAATTTCAGAATGGAGCTTGTAAAGTATCAGACTATAACAGCATTAAATTAGTTAAGTATGAAGATTTTTGCTTGCTTTGCTCTATCTGAATATACTAGGTACTTAAAACCCGATTTCGAAACAGTCGGAGACCCATTTTTGGATATTAATGGATACTAATGGTAAATCTTCAATAGAACAAAAACAGTGTACTCGAAAAATAAAAATATTACTATTTTCAAGTAAAAAAATTAGCAGAAGATTATAAAAAGGAAAAAAATTTGAAAATCATATAAATGTTATTGTCGCTGGTGTTTCGCAAGAACACTTGAAGGAAATTAAAAAGATTAATCACTATAATGAAGTAAGTGTTTTATTTAACAGATTTTACTTTAGAGCCTGTCGAATTAAGTCAATGGGATATAGATTTATATATAAGATAGGGGCTATACCATATTTTATTCAAAGTATGCTGAGGTTGTACACTGATTGACGTTAGTGTCCCTAGATTTGAAGGAGGAGAGATTATCAATGCTTATATTGGAATTGTACCAAAATAATTATTCAAAAGATTTAGTCGCTTTTGAGTCTTTAGAAGAGGGGAAAAGCCTTTGTAGCTCAAATCCCTGGATATACTTTTAGAAAACGAAGATGGGTTTGAAGTGGAGTATGTGAATCCTAAACGCTTGCCAGATTATATAGAAATTATCTTCAACGGCAACATTGTCCCTTTATCTAGATTCTCATTTGAACCTGAGAAAAATGTCGAGATTATTTGGAAAGAAATTTCGAATCTATCCGAACCAAGCGATAGAGTGGTCGAAGGGTTTACAAAAGTCGATGCCTATGTCGTTAACAACGATGAAGTGAAAGTCTATGTTGAAGCCAGAGAAGCAAACTTCCGCAAGGCAAAAAGCTTTCTTAGAAAGCAAAGGGTACGAAGTCGACAGAAGCTTTTTCGGAAGTGAAGACGGGGAAGCGATTGTCTACAGAAAAACGCGACACCGAAGATTGGCACTTCCTATGTCACCTTGATCCTTCGTTTGTAGAGATTGAAGATGTAGAAGGATATGTGAAAGAAGCCATGGAAGATATGCAATAGTTACTCAAACTTCGTTTTGAATGTGTAGGATTGCTAGTTAAAAGCAATTTGATATAGTGTTCAAATAATCAATAAAAAAATGTAGTATTTTAGCAAATATAATATGGAGGTTTAAGATGCCAACTACAATAGAAGTTAATAAGCAGAGTGTTGAGGCACTACTTGGTAGTGGAAGAACAAAACCATTTGTTATTCCAGAATATCAGCGTCCTTATGCTTGGACAGATGAGCAGGTTGAAACACTGTTTGAAGATTTATGGGAATTTACCGTCAGTAATGGTGGTACTGAACGCGAAGGTTCGTATTTTTCTTGGAAGTATCGTTTCGTATGAAAATGATAATGGTGAACAGGAAATTATTGATGGTCAGCAACGTATTACCTCTCTGTTTTTATTGTTAAGAGCGATTTACACAAAGCTATTTAATTCTCCATTATCAGAACGAACTCCAGAAGCGAACAATTTTATTGGTAAGATTGAACCCTCAATCTGGCGCACTAATAAACTGACTGGAACAGTTGATTATAAGACTACTCTTCTAACATCACGTGTTGTTAATAATGAAGGTAATGAAATTCTTCGTAAAATTCTCGAAACTGGAAGAGCAAATAAAGATTCTAAAGATAATTATTCTAGAAATTATATTCATTTTCAGGAGTTACTTGATAAACATTCAAGTGATAATCCCTTGATGATTTATCAGTTCATTTATTCCCTATTAAATCAAGCTATTCTTTTACCAATAACTGCTGATACCCAAGATACAGCATTGACTATTTTCTCTACTTTAAATGACAGAGGTTTACCGCTATCTGATGCTGATATATTTAAAGCTAAGATTTATAACCATCTTGAGGGAAAAGATAAGGAAATATTTATTGAACGCTGGAAAGAGCTTGATGAACAAGCTACAGCAGCTAATGAAAGTATCCAACAATTATTCTATTACTATATGTTCTATCTTAGAGCTTTGGAAAAAGATACTAAAAAGTACTACACCTGGTGTCAGAAAAATACTATTCGAGTAACAAATTTGAGCGCCTTTATCAATCTGAATTATTAGATAATTTATTCGTAATGATCGAATTATGGAAAGTAATTAATAAAGGTGAAGTGCTGGAAGATGAGAGTTGGTCATCAAATATACAGATAAAACAAACATTAGATACACTTACTTCATATCCTAATGAGTTCTGGAAATATCCGGTGATTATATATTATATTTGTTATCGTAAGGATAAAAAAACTTTGAGGATAAATTTGCAAGATTCTTAAACAAATTACTCGCTGAACTAATGACAAAAATACATTCTTATTCCAACTATCAATGCTGTTAAAGGTGATATTTTGAAATTAAATTCAGCAATTGTTGTATCAGATATTCCTAAATTTGATTTCAAAGAACTAGACCAAGCTCAACTTGAAGCAGGAATCCAAAATCCTCACCGTAATGTGGTGAGAATGTTGCTTAAAAACACTTGCTTATAAACATCAGGATTCATTATTACCAAGTAAATGGAAATCGAGCATATTTTCCCTCAAAAGTGGCAAACTAACTACTTTATCGATGAATCAGATAATAAAAATCCGAGAGAAAAATCGAGCATATAGGCAATAAATTACCATTTGAAAAAGAAGTTAAATATTATAGCAGGAAATGGTTACTTTGCTAAAAAGAAAAAAAGAATATGCAGCTTCTAAAAATCGAAATCACAAAAAGTTATGGGACTTTCTGAAATTCAAGAGTGGAATTTAGAGTCAATTTCGAAAAAGAGATATCAGGATTTCAGATTCTATTATTGCAATTCTTAAAAATGGAACAAAGAGTATTCGGTTATTACAAAAGAAATTGTTTCCAATAAACCTTCAGATGAGGATTTAGCTCGTATTGCTGAATTTAAGGAAAAAAAGGCTGGATTTAACAGTAAATCAATACTGCGTTTTTCAAACTACTTTAGATTTTTATAGAGAAAGCGTGTGAGATGAGAAAATAGTGGAGAGAGATTTAATGCTAGAGTGGAAATTTATTATTCCAGAAGATGAATATGAAGCTAGTGCAGCTTTTTAGTGAGAATAGTCATTACGAGATTTCTACGATGACTTTGAAGGGTAAGAAACATCTGATTCGATTGAAATTTCCTTCTGTCATTTTTTTACCAAATCGTAGATAGAAACTTATTTGATACTCTTCATCAGATTCCTAGTTCGCCAGAGTTTGAATCCCTATTTGTAAGCTAGAGACCAGTAGCCTGATTACAGAAGTGATTCATAGGGCGGGTGGAGTTTTTGGCTGAAGAAGACTTGGTTCATTTTCGTATTTGTGCTAAGAATCTAGTCTTTGACTTAGTTATCTATAAAAAAATCAAGAGAGTGATATAAGGATAGAAGAGGTTGAACAAAAAAATGAAGTGGGTTCATATTGGTGAGGAAATAGAGTATGATTGGTATGAATTACGGTGTCAACTTTCTCAAGAAAAATCACCTGCAAATTTTTATCGAAGGTTTAAAGAATCAAAAAGTTAAAATACTGTATAGATTTTGGTAAGATTCTTTTCTGCAGATCTATCGATCAGGGGTGGGACCTGAATTTACTAGAAGAAGATTTACTTAGTGGACCAGAAATTCCCTATTTATCAGATGGGATTTTACTTGAAATAATAGATAGTCACCTCAAAAAACAGAGTTCAAAAAAATTTACTCTGTTCCAATCTATCACTACCAAGTTCAGGGAATTAATTTTTGGGATAGATGTTCTTACAGAGGCATTTTCCGATTATAAAAAAAACTAGACTGAAGCCTATATAAAAGTAAACCTTTTTCAACAATAAAAATAGACTCCATAATATCTATAGGGAATTTATCCACTAGAAATATTATAGAGCCTGAATCCTTACAGCTTTATCTACAAATTTTGGTAAGTTCTTTATAAAATATCCACCCTGAGGGAATCGAACCCCCATCTCAAGAACCGGAATCTTACGTGATATCCATTACACTAAGGGTGGAAACTTTAATTATTATATCAAAAAAAGAGCTGAACTCAAGTTTTTTTCTAAACTCAGTAAAAAGGAGAATAAAAAAAGGATTCAGTATTGAAACGAATCCTCTATATGATTATTTTTTTCTCAAGAAGAGCTTTGATTTCTTGAAGAACTTCCAATTCAGTTGGACCAGCAGGTGCCTCTTCAGCGACTTCTTCTTTTTTTACGAAGGTTTTTGAGCTTTTTTTCCATTGCTTTAATCACAAAGAAAAGAACAGTACCAACAACAAGGAAGTTGATAACAGCACTCAAGAATTTACCATATGTAACACCATTCCATGCAAGCTCAGCGATGTTTTGTACTTTTTCGCAGCTTCCAAGGCTGGGTTCAATAGGAGTGGAGTGATGATATCATTAACAAATGAAGTAACGATAGCACCAAAAGCAGAAGCGATGATCACACCGACAGCAAGGTCCACGACGTTACCACGGAGCAAGAATTCTTTAAGATCTTTTAACATTTTCTTTTTCCTTTCGAAATTTTACGGTCTACATTATATCTCAATCATCTGTTGAATTCAAGAAATATGCTCAGTGTTTTTTAAAAACAAAAAAACTTTACTGAAGATGTAATTGAGGACTATGATCGTAACTTGTGCAAAAATAGTCTCAATTGTATTGATAGTATTGAGATTATCACCTACAAACTGACCGATAATATGGGGGAAACTCGTCACAAAAATAAAGGTCAGGAGCAGGTCTAAGAGGAAGGTTATGAATCTTGCGGTCGTAAATTTTATCAGACGCTTGAACCAATTTTTTCGTTTCTGTTTAAAAACAATGGTATCGTTGGTGAAAAAAGCAAACAAAATTCCAGTTATATTTCCCAGAGCAGTCGCCCATAATTCTTGTTGGAAAAAAAAAAATAGTGATACGAACGATGATAGAAACAAGTGTAGTTGCAACCCCGAAAAATAAGTAGGAGAGAATTTCATTATCGAAGAATTTTTTTATGCATGTTTTCATAAAAATAGTATAGCATAAAGGCTTTAAATGTGCTATACTAATAAAGTTGACTTGCTCAACCCTTGGTGCTTAGCTTCTTTCACCAAGCATATTAGACGCGATATTGTCGCTAAAGGAGAAAACATGAAAAAACTAACTGTTCGTGATTTGGCAGATATTGCCATTGTCGCAGCAATTTATGTGGTTTTGACCATCACACCACCCCTTAATGCCATCAGTTACGGTGCTTATCAGTTCCGTATTTCTGAAATGATGAACTTTCTTAGCCTTTTACAATCCTAAGTATATCATCGGTGTTGCTCTTGGATGTATGATTGCTAATTTCTTCAGTTTTGGAATTATTGATGTCGCTGTTGGTGGAGGTTCTACACTTGTCTTCCTAAGTTTAGGAGTTTTGTTGTTTAGCAAATACAGCAAAGACTATCTTTTTAATGGATTGATACGAAAAGATCATTTCTTCTTTTCAATTCTTTTTTCGATTTCAATGATCACCATTGCTGCTGAATTGAACATCGTAGCAGAAGCACCTTTCTTCTTAACTTGGTTTACAACTGCTATCGGAGAATTCGCTTCTCTGATTGTTGGTGCTATTCTTATCGGAAAAAAATCGGGTAAACGACTTGATTTGACTAGATAAAGATATCACATCAAATATTTGTGAAAAGGGCTGAACTTTGTTCAGTCTTTTTTTCTTTGTCCATAAAACTAGTTGTACAATAAAAGTGATATAATAAAGGTAAAAAAAGGAGCTTTAATTATGATAGATTATGTTTTTTAATTGGGATAAAATCGATGATGAAAAAGCTCAGGTTTTGACTTTTTGCTATTTACTTTATTTCCTTCCTTCTTTTACTGATTCTATAGCGTCGTTATGTCATTGTGCGTCAAAAAGTGGTGGGAAACTTTTTGCCCCTGTTTCATATTGCTAAAGGGAAGATTTTATATCCATAATGCTTATGTTTTTTTAGAAAAGCGAATTATACCACTGAATAATATTAGAAAAGATTGAGGTTGATTTTATTCCAAGTGTTAAATTGAATGGGTGCTAGATATTTTTTTGTGTATTGAACAAAAAGAGCGGAAAAAGCTCTAGCCTATTTCTTTTTGGGCACAATCAAAAGAGAATGATATGCTTGTCAGAAATCTAAAAAATGAGACGAAAAAAAGTATCATATTAAAAAGTTATCATCAATTGAGTAGGACTTTTGAGTCTAAGGATAGGTGAAAAAAAGGAAAAAACTAGAAGCAATCAAAGACAATAATCATTTAAGAAACTTGCTATTGAGCAGAGTGTGATATTTGTTTTTATGATGAAATAAGAGAAGTACAATTTTCTTATAACAATTTCTTATAACAATGAGGAATATTCTTTAGCTTGTCAAGCACTTGCCCAGGATGGTAGCGGGGGAGAATATGTAATTCTTGAGGATGAGAGTATCGGCTTTATAGGGAGTGAAGGCCAAGTTGGTCGGGTAGCAGAAAGCCTTAATGACTTGCTTACTTTCTTACTTCATGCTGGTTCTATCTCTGATTTTTCTTGTCGTTTGCTCTATCAAAACAAGGATTTGTTGGTAAAATTCTGTCAAGGATTTCTCAATAAAGCACGAGAAAACTACCAGTCAAAAGGTGAAGAGTGGGATAAAGTGAGAGATGGACTTGCACAAGAGTTGGGACTCGAATTTCAGCCAGAGAAACTGCAAGAGTTAGCCTTCAATTTTTATCATTCAGCTATAAGAACCCCTCTATTCACTTGTAAATATGGTCATGGTGAGAATGAATATGTCTGCGATTCTGTTTTATCAGATATTGTCGGCTTGTGGGTTTCAGAGCTGGTAGGATTGACTGCAGAAGAAATTGAAGCTTTTGCTAACATTCAAATGTAAAGAAAGTAAAAATTTAATTTTCCACTTAAAATTATTTTATGTTATAATGTTAATGATTATATTTTTAAGGAGTTTTATATGAGTTCTTCAGAATTTATTTCAAAGATTGATTATTATTGCCATAAGAAAGAGAGTCTATTTGACCAAAGCAAGTTTAAATATGCCATTCGCTCGATGTTTGCAGGTGCTTTCTTAACCTTTAGTACGGCCGCTGGGGCTATAGGTGCTGATCTACTCAATAGCATCGTTCCAAGTGCTGGCTATTTTCTTTTTCCCTTTGTATTTGCTTGGGGACTTGTTTACATTGTATTTTTTTAAATGCTGAATTGGTCACATCAAACATGATGTATCTGACAGCTGGAACATTCTTGAAGAAGATTGATTGGAAAAAAGCCTTTGTCATTTTGCTCTATTGTGCCTTTTTTTCAACTTAGTTGGTGCTCTGTTAGCAGGTTGGTGCTTTGCTAATTCATCGGCTTTTTCACACCTGACACACGACAGTTATCTTCCAAAGATTGTAGCTAAGAAGTTGGCACGACCTAGTGAGTTGGTCTTGTTGGAAGGGATTTTGGCAAATATGTTCGTAAATATTGCTATTTTATCTTCTATTTTAGTTAAGGATAGCAGTGCTAAGCTATGGATTATCTTATCAGCTATTTCTATGTTTGTTTTCTTATCTAACGAGCATATTGCAGCCAACTTTTCATCCTTTAGCATTATTAAATTCAGCATTGTTTCTGACCAAATTGCTAACTTTGATATTCCTAATATCCTACGTCATTGGAGTGTTACCTTCATTGCTAACTTGATTGGTGGAGGATTCTTGATAGGCTTTACCATACGCTTATCTTAATAAAAAAATGAAGAGACTTATGTTGATTAGTACAAGCTTTTGAAAAATAAAAATGAATATTAATAATAGAGGAGGTCGGGACTAAAAATCCAGACCTCGATTTTTTTGTCCAAAGAAGCTTTTGATAAAAACGTTATTTCTCTGTCTATAAATTCAAACAAATTATTAGTGCATGGACTTTAGCTGAAAACTAAAGAGGCTTTTTGTAAATTCAATATAGATTAAAGTGAAAAACACATATTAAATATATAGAATAGAGAGTTTGAAAATAAAGGGTTGAAAACATTAAAGATACTGATACAAAAGCAAATGGAAACGATTGCTACAAGTGATAAAAAAATATTGTAAATAGAATTAAGAAAGCCTTTCCCATAATTTCGATTTTATGTTATAATATTCACAAATAAAAGTTTTAGGAGTTTATATGGTTTCTTCAGAATTTATCTCAAAAAGAATTTGCTTGTAAGAAAAAGGAAAGTCTTTACTCAAATAGTAAATTCAAGTATGCTATCCGTTCAATGTTTGCTGGTGCATTCTTAACATTTAGTACAGCAGCTGGTGCAGTTGGAGCTGACTTGATTAATAAGATTGCTCCTGGTAGTGGACGTTTCCTCTTCCCATTTGTTTTCGCTTGGGGATTGGCTTACATTGTCTTCTTGAATGCTGAGTTAGTAACATCTAACATGATGTTCTTGACAGCTGGTAGCTTTTTGAAAAAGATTAGCTGGAGAAAAACAGCTGAAATCCTTCTATACTGTACACTCTTTAATTTGATCGGTGCTCTTATAGCTGGTTGGGGATTTGCTCATTCAGCAGCTTACGCTAATCTAACACACGATAGCTTTATTTCTGGAGTTGTAGAAATGAAGTTGGGCCGTTCAAATGAACTTAGTCTTGCTTGAAGCTATCTTGGCTAATGTCTTTGTAAATATCGCGATTCTTTCATTTCGTTTTAGTTAAGGATGGTGGAGCAAAACTTTGGTTGGTTCTTTTCAGCCATTTACATGTTTGTATTCTTAACAAACGAGCACATCGCCGCAAACTTTGCTTCATTTGCGATTGTGAAAGTTCAGTGTTGCTGCTGATTCAATCGCAAACTTCGGTATTGGAAATATCCTTCGTCACTGGGGTGTAACCTTTATCGGTAACCTTTATCGGAGGTGGTCTACTGATGGGATTACCTTACGCCTTCTTAAATAAAAAAACGAAGATACATACGTAGATTAAAAGTTGGATTCATTCCAACTTTTTTTCTTTTTGTTTATCCATGCTATAATGAATGTAGAATAGATAAATATAGAGGAATAACATGAACGAGATTAAATGTCCCAATTGTGGCGAAGTATTTACAGTCAATGAAAGCCAATATGCAGAACTGATTTCTCAAGTTCGAACTGCAGAGTTTGATAAGGAATTGCATGAACGAATCAAGCAAGAATTGACATTAGTGGAACAAAAAGCCTTAAATGAACAACAGGCAAAACTAGCTCAAAAAGATCAAGAAATTGCCCAGCTTCAAAGTCAAATTAACAACTTTGATACAGAAAAAGAATTGGCCAAGAAAGAAGTGGAGCAAAGTGCAAGTCAAAGCTTGCTAGAGAAAGAAAAAGAAGTCCAAGCTCTCGAAAATCAATTGGCTACCTTGCGTTTAGAGCATGAAAAATCAACTACAAAAAAACACTATCTGATTTAGAGAAAAGAACGTGATCAGGTCAAAAACCAGCTCCTTTTACAAGAAAAAAAGAAAATGAGTTGTCTCTAGCCTCTGTAAAACAAAAATTATGAAGCCCAGCTAAAGGCAGCCAGTGAACAAGTAGAGTTTTACAAGAATTTCAAGGCGCAACAATCAACCAAGGCAATCGGTGAAAGTTTGGAACACTATGCTGAGAGTGAGTTCAATAAGGTTCGAAGCTTTGCCTTTCCAAATGCCTACTTTGAGAAGGACAACAAGGTTTCAGCACGTGGTTCTAAGGGCGATTTTATCTTCCGTGATTTTGATGAAAATGGACTAGAATTCATTTCCATCATGTTTGAGATGAAAAATGAAGCAGACGGGACAGAGAAGAAGCATAAGAATGCGGATTTTTACAAAAGAATTGGACAAGGATCGTCGTGAGAAGAACTGTGAGTATGCTGTATTAGTATCGATGTTAGAAGCTGATAATGACTACTTCAATACTGGGATTGTCGACGTCAGCCACGAGTATGAGAAGATGTATGTCATTCGTCCTCAATTCTTTATTCAGTTGATTGGTCTCTTACGAAATGCTGCACTGAATTCTCTCAAATACAAGCAGGAATTGGCACTTGTTCGTGAACAGAATATTGACATCACTCACTTTGAAGAAGACTTGGAAGCTTTCAAGGTAGCCTTTGCTAAAAACTACAATTCAGCTTCGGTCAACTTCGGCAAGGCCATCGATGAGATTGACAAAGCCATTAAGCGTATGGAAGATGTAAAGAAATTCCTGACAACATCAGAAAACCAACTCCGACTGGCTAATAACAAGCTGGATGATGTTTCTGTCAAAAAATTAACCCGCAAAAATCCAACCATGAAAGCCAAGTTTGAAGCGCTGAGGGGAGAGTAGAAAGCAAGACATGAACGGTATTATCAACTTAAAAAAAGATGCGGGGATGACCTCGCATGATGCAGTTTTTAAGCTGCGAAAGATTTTGGAAACCAAGAAGATTGGTCACGGTGGGACGCTAGATCCTGATGTGGTGGGCGTTTTGCCGATTGCCGTTGGTAAGGCGACTCGCATGGTCGAGTTTATGCAGGACGAAGGCAAGATTTATGAGGGTGAAATTACTCTGGGCTATTCTACGACTACCGAGGATTCTAGTGGTGAGGTAGTTTCAGAGACACCAGTTTTGTCACCTTTGAATGAGAATCTTGTCGATGAAGCAATCGCTAGTCTGACAGGTCCTATCACTCAGATTCCACCTATGTACTCTGCTGTCAAGGTCAATGGTCGCAAACTTTATGAGTATGCGCGTGCTGGTCAAGAAGTAGAGCGACCAGAGCGTCAGGTGACCATTTATCAATTTGAACGGACAAGTCCGATTTCTTATGAGAGCGAACTTGCACGATTTACTTTTCGTGTAAAATGCAGTAAGGGAACCTATATTCGTACCTTGTCGGTTGACTTAGGAGAAAAACTTGGCTATGCTGCTCATATGTCTTATTTAACACGAACAAGTGCAGCTGGGTTACAGTTAGATGATGCTTTGACCTTGAGTGAAATTGAGGAAAAAGTACAAGCTGGTGAATTAGACTTTCTTCATCCCTTGGAGATTGGGACAGGTGACTTGGTCAAGGTATATTTGACTCCAGAGCAGGCAGAAGAAGTGCGTTTTGGTCGCTTTATTGAATTGGAACAAACCGAGAAGGAATTGGCTGGCTTTTGAAGGTGAAAAATTACTAGCCATTTTAGAGAAACGTGACCAACTCTATAAGCCTAGAAAGGTTTTCTATTGATTAGAGCTGGTGGTAAAATCGCAAACTGATTTTTAGTTTTAAAAAATGCTAAAAGACAGTTCAGTTTAGACCCGAAAAAGTTATGAAAAAGGGTTGAAAACACGGTGATATTTGACAGTTTTGCTTGCTTATGATAATATTTAAATAAAGAAAAGCTAGAAAACTTTCAGAGGATATTATGAGTATTGAGATGACTGTTAGTGAGATTGCTGAGGTCTTGGGCTTGTCCCGTCAAGCAATCAATAACCGTGTCAAGGAATTACCTGAAGAAGATACGACTAAAAATGATAAAGGAGTTACTGTGGTAACTCGCAGTGGCTTGATTAAGCTTGAAGAAATCTACAAAAAAACTATTTTTGAAGATGAACCTGTTAGTGATGATGTGAAGCAACGTGAGTTGATGGAGATTCTTGTTGATGAAAAAGAACGCAGAAATCATCCGTCTTTATGAGCAGTTAAAGGCTAAAGACAAACAGTTAGCTGAAAAAGATGAACAGATGCGTGTCAAAGACCGTCAAATCGCAGAAAAAGATAAGCAATTGGATCAACAACAACAGTTAACGCTACAAGCTATGAAGGACCAAGAAACCCTTCAGTTGGAGTTGGATCAGGCTAAGCAAGAAGTACAAGCAACGAAGAAAGGCTTCTTTGCTCGCTTATTTGGAGGATAAGAAAAAACTGCTTGGTTTCTAGGTATAACCAAGTAGTTTCTTTTTCAAATACAATAAGGAATGGATAAGATGGAAAAATTAAGAGATTATATTTCATTTGATTTGGAATTTAATAAACACCAGGATAAAACTCACTTGATTCAGGTATCTGCGGTCCGTTTTAAAAATGGTGAAGAAGTAGGAGCATTTGACTCATATGTTCATACCGATGTACCATTGAAAAGTTTTATAAACGGCTTAACGGGTATCACGTCTGAAATCTTGAAAGATGCACCGATGGTGGAGGAAGTTCTTAAGAATTTTCAAGACTTTGTTGGTGAATTACCCCTTGTTGGTTATAATGCAGCCAAGAGTGATTTACCAATCTTACTAGAGTATGGATTGGATTATAGTCGTCAATATCTAGTCGATCTCTATGATGAAGCTTTTGAGCGACGGAGTTCTGATCTTCACGGTATTGCCAATCTCAAGTTACAGACCGTGGCTGAATTTTTAGGATTCAAGGGGCAGTCTCATAATAGTTTAGAGGATGCACGTATGACTGCGCGTGTTTATGAAGCTTTTCTAGAATCTGATGAAAGCAGAATTTTACTGGACTCCAAGAGTAGCCTGAACTCTAATCCTTTTGGTGGACTAGATTTGTCACAGTTTTTTGATTAGGAGGTTTTATGAAACCTGAAAAACCTAAAAAATTGGGTTTTAAAAAGATTTACTTAAATCTGGATAAAATCCTATTTCTATTTTTTTTAATCTTCATGCTAGTAGATTATATTTGGTTGCCACTGAACTCATTGATAGCAGGCTTTTTACTCAGTCAGACGGGCTATTTGTTTATTTCCTATAACAATGTTTTTTTTGGAATTTTAAAACATGCACCTTTAGTCAGCCTTGGGTTTTTTTAATCTTAATAGCCATTAACCTTTTAGTAGCCTATTTTTCAACTAAGTCTCCTCTTTATTGGAGCTCGACACCTTCTCTATCACGAAAAAAACTAACCTTGATTGAGTATAGTCGCAAGGTATTTCGTGAAAGTATAGCCTTCATGAAACGTCTGACTGTTTCAAGGCCTTGTTTATCTTCGTTTATATTGCTATGATTTTTTTCCGTTTATCAGGAAGATTTTTAAAATTTATTATTTTAATAAAAATAGTGATACCTGAGTTTATTCAGACCTACATGGAAGACAAGTATTGGATATGGTGGCTTGCTATTATCATCTTATCAATCCTTTTCCTATACGTTTCTGTTAAGTTGATTTTTGTTTTGCCAAAAATCTTTTTATGACAAGATGACGGTTAAGGAAGCAGTGGTTTACAGTTTAGAAAAAAACCAGAAATCATTTTTGGTTTTACGCTTGGCATCTCTTTCTAATCCTTGTCAAAACGAATCTTTTCTTTTACTTACCTTTAATTCCTCTATTGTTGATCCAGTCTTTAGCAGATGGTCTCACACACCGAGAATCATTGATTCTAGCTATTTCAAACTATATTTTGATTAAAAAAATATCCACTATATGTCTTTAACCTACTTCTTGGTTAAGTTTACCTCCTTTTTAACTGGTGAGGAGTTGGATATTATGCCAAGACGGAAAAAAAGGACCATATTATGAGATGGGGTGTAATGGGATGCGCAAGTATCTTCTTTGCGATTGAAGGCTATATTTATCTCGAAGCACCCGTAGTCAATCCTCCACTTGTCATCTCTCACAGAGGAGTTTCTAATGGGAATGGTGTCCAAAATACAGTTGAATCCTTAGAAAAAACAGCTCAGTTAAAACCAGATTTAGTTGAGATGGATGTGCAAGAAACAAAGGATGGTCAGTTTGTCATGATGCATGATGCTAACCTAAAAAGTTTAGCGGGATTAAATGTAACACCACAAGACTTAACTTTAGATGAGTTGAAGCAATTAGATATTTATGAAAATGGTTATCAGACTAAAATATCTAGCTTTGATGATTATATAAATCGTGCCAATGACCTTCATCAGAAATTGCTGATCGAAATAAAAACAAGTCGAAAAGATAGTGCTCAGATGATGGATCGTTTTCTAGATCAATATGGGGCAAAGATCAAAGTCTATGGGCATCAGATGCAATCTTTGGATTATCATGTTATTGAAAAAGTTACCCAGTATGATAAGGAAATTCCGGTCTATTTCATTCTGCCCTATAATTCCGTTTTTCCAAGAACAAATGCTACAGGTTATACCATGGAATATTCTACCTTAGATGAATATTTTGTAACCAAGCTTTGGAATACAAAACAAAAACTCTATGTATGGACAATCAATGGTTCGGAATCCTTTGATAAGTCCCTACGTTTGGGAGTTGATGGTATGATAACAGATGATCTAGAAAGAATTAAAGAAGAGCTTGAGACCGCTCAGGAAGATCCTGAATATACGGACTTGCTTCTCAAGAAAGCAGCAGAAATATTTACTTTCTAGGTAAGACAAAAGAGGCTGAATTGAACATCAGCCTCTTTTTATGCTATTAGAATGGTAATTTACCAGCAAAAGCACCTAGTTTCTTTTTAGTTGCTTCATCAATTTGTTCAAGAGCAGCATTGACTGCTTGAACTGTCATATCTGATAGAGTTTCAATATCATCTGGGTCAACAACTGCTGGATTGAAGTCAATCCTAACAATTTTCTTGTCTCCTGTTAGTGTAGCAGTTACAAGGTTTTGGGCAGAAGTTCCAACAAATTCTGTAGCAGCAAGTTCAGCCTGACTTTGCTCCATTTGTTTTTGAAGTTTTTGAGCTTGACGCATCATGTTTTGCATATTCATCATAAGATTTAAGGTTTCCTTTTAACAATTTTTTTCTCCTTATTTTATCAATTTTAGATAGAAAATGTCTAATGTTAATTTATAGCTTGTAACATTAAATTTTCTGACAATTCATTGAATGATTAGAAAAATCTATGTTATAATGAATTTAAAAACAAATGGGCTTCCCATGATTTAATAGGAGTATCTAATGAAAAAAACTTGGTTTTATCCTTTTATCTTCGGCATTGTTGTTATCTGCTTGTGCAGTTCGTTTTGAACAATCGTCAACTACAAGTGATTCATCTCAGGTCGCAAAATTATCAGAAGATAACCAAAAATTATTGGATAAGGCAACTAGTGACTACAAAACATTTGTAGAAGAACAGATTGATAAACTTTTAACAGATACAGAAGGTTTTGTTAAACTTTTGAAGGATGGTAAGTTAGAGGAAGCTAAAAAGGCATACCCTTTAATCCGTATGTCTTATGAACGCTCAGAGCCGATTGCAGAGAGCTTCGGTGAATCTGATGTGAAGATTGACTTTCGTTTGGCAGACTATCTAGATGAAAATAAGACTGAAGAAGGTTGGTCTGGTTTCCACCGTATCGAGCGCATTCTTTGGGAGGAAAACACAACCAAAGGAACTGAGTCTTATGGTGACCAACTGGTAAATGACATCAAGGAATTAAAGGCTAAGATTGCGACTGTAGATGTTGATTACAAGATTATGCTAACTGGAGCTGTTGACCTTCTAAATGAAGTAGCGACAAGTAAGATTACTGGTGAAGAGGAGATTTATTCTCATACAGATTTGTATGATTTTCGTGCCAATATCCAAGGTGCTGAAAAGATTTTCCAACTCTTTAAACCTTTACTTGAAAAATCAGATGCAGCCTTGGTTAAGGAGTTAGAGGAAGATTTCAAATCTGTCAATAGTTTGTTAGACAAACACATGACGGACAAGGAACACTATAAGCTCTATACAGACTTAACGAAAGAGGATACCAAAGAACTGTCTGAAGCAGTGACAAAACTTGGTGAACCATTATCACAAATGGGTAAATTTCTTGGTGGAGAATAAGTAATATGACAAACAAAGGCGAAAAATTTTTTGAACAAAAAATGGACCGTCGAGAATTTCTAAAAAAAGCAGGTATCGGAGGTGCTGGTCTCGCACTTGGTCTCTCCGGTGCTTCTGCTTTTTTCGCACCTAAGCTTGATGGTCAGGAGAAAATCTCGTACGGGGATGAAAAAATAGCCTTCTATGGCAAGCACCAAGCTGGTATTACAACTGTTATGCAGAAAAACATTTATTTTGTGGTCTTGGATTTGCATACAACTGACAAAGAGAAAATCATTCAGTTATTTAAAGATTGGACGGATTATAGTGCCAAACTTGTAGAGGGAGAATTGGTTAAAAAAGATGGTAACAATAGCCTCTTGCCTCCAAGTGATACTGGAGAAACAGTTGGGCTTAATCCTCATCGTTTGACCCTGACCTTTGGAGTTTCAGCTAGTTTCCTAGAAAAAATGAAACTAGAGAACAAACGTCCAAAACTTTTTAGAGATTTACCTCCATTTCCAAAGGAACAGTTACGAGAAAAGTACATGGGAGGAGATATTGTTATCCAAGCTTGTGCTGATGATGAGCAAGTTGCCTTTCATGCTATTCGTAACCTTATTCGCAAGGGTAGAAATGCCGTTACTCTTCGTTGGAGTCAATCAGGGTTTGCAGCTATCGGTAATCGTATGGAAACTCCTCGTAATCTCTTTGGTTTTAAAGACGGGACTGCTAATGTTACCACTGAGAAAGAATTTGATCAGGTTGTTTGGGCTGACAGTAAGGATTGGATGGAAAATGGTTCCTACATGGCAGTTCGGCGCATCCAGATGTTCCTAGATACTTGGGATCGAACCAATCTCGAGGAACAAGAAAATACCTTTGGTCGTTATAAAGAAAGTGGCGCTCCCTTTGGCAAGAAGAACGAATTTGATGAGGTTGATTTAAGCCTTCTTCCTGATGATTCTCATGTACGCTTAGCTAAAGAAGTGGATAAGCCTCTCTTGCGTCGCTCTTATTCTTATTCTGATGGAATTGATGAAAAGACAGGTCAGTTTGATACTGGTTTGCTCTTTATCTCTTTCCAAAAGGACCCAGATAGCTTTGTTAAAGTGCAGACCAATCTGGGTGCTACGGATAAAATGAACGAATATGTTACCCATATAGGTAGTGGTCTTTTTGCTTGCTTTGGTGGAGTGGAGAAGGGAGGTTACATTGGGCAGAAATTATTTGAATCCTAAAAGTATCATCCTCCTATTTGCTTGTTTCTTTCTGTTGATTTTTCCGGTAGGAGCCAAGGAAAATTTGAGTCCCTACTTTGTGAAAATAACTGATACAACTAAAGCTGTTAAAGAAGGCAAACAAGATCAGGCAAGAAAACTAATCGATGAAATTACCAAAGATTTCGAGAAAGTCGAGAATTCTGATTCTGAAGCAGGACGTCAAGTTCAAGAAAAGTTAGCCTTAACTGGTGATATTACTGAAGACCAGCTAACTCAGATTTCTTTAGCCCTTTTGTCATTTGAGAAAGAGCAAAATCCAGTCGACCTTGATGCAGAAAAAGAGAAACTTGTTTCACGTTTAGAACCTCGTTTTGAAGCCTTAGACATGGCAATCGCTTCTCAAGATCTGGAAGCAGTAAGAGAAGCCTATAAAAAAATGAATTCAACCTGGACCATCAATGAAGCAGTGGTTCGCGACCATAGTACAGCTCATTATGGGCAAGTGGAAACAGCAATTTCCTTTCTGCGTAGTAGCATTGAGACTGAACCAACGAACTTTGATACTATTCAGGCATCGTTTAATGATTTAAAAAAAGCCATTTCTAACTTTGTTGAAGGTACAGAAGTTGCGACAACATCATCCAACCTGACACTGAAGGATGGGATAGACCTTTTAAAGAAGGCTTTGACCCAATTTCAAGCTGGTCAAGATAGTGAAGCAGCTGCAACCATGAAGGAGTTTATTACTATTTGGCCCACTATCGAGGGTTCTGTAAGTACAACCAATCCTTCGCTTTATACCAAGGTTGAAAGTGAAAGTCCTGTCATCATGGTTAAGGGAAAGGATAGTGAATATCAAGAAAAGCTTTCTGGCTTGATTGCAGAGCTATCTCAAATTGATACTAGCGCTTCCTATAATGCATTTGACGCCATGCTCATCTTGCTCCGTGAAGGTGTCGAAGCACTCTTGATTGTCATGGCGCTTGTGACAACTTTGAAAGCTGCTAAGATGAGAAAGGGACTCAAGTGGGTCTATAGTGGTGCATTTGCGGGTATAGTGGCAAGTCTTTTAATTGCCTATATCCTACAGATTGCCTTTCCAGCAGTCACCTCAGGAACTAACCGTGAAATCATCGAAGGTGCAGTCGGGATTTTTGCGGTTATCATGATGATTTTAATCGGTATTTGGCTTCATAGCAAATCTTCTGTTAAAAAATGGAATACTTTTATGGAATCACAAATGCAAACTGTCACGAAAACAGGATCTTTCCTTTCTATGTTTGCTCTGAGTTTTCTAGCCGTATTCCGAGAAGGTGCTGAGACGATTTTATTCTATGTGGGGATTCTGCCAAGGATTTCTAGTTTTGATTTTGTCTTAGGAATTTCTCTAGCCCTCTTAGTCTTAGTTGTGATTGCCTTTGTGATGAACAAGGCCAGTCAAGTTTTTCCTACCTCACAAGGTTTTCTTTATCCTGACTTGGATGATTTATGCTTTAGCCTTTAAGATGACGGGAGTCAGCATTCATGCCTTGCAGTTGACAAATATGATCCCCAATCATCTGATCGCAGGAATACCAACTATTGATATATTGGGAATTTACCCTAGTTGGGAAAGTTTGGCAGGACAGACTCTCTTTATTCTTGTGGTGATTCTTGTTACCATTAGACAGGGTGAAAAATGATGAATCAAAAGGAATTGACAATTATTGAACATTTGGTAGAATTTAGAAAGAGATTGCTAGCAGTAGTTGTTTGTTTCTTTTTAGTATTCTGCGTTTCACTATTATTTGCCGATCAGGTTTATCAATTTATCACACAAGGCTTTAATCAGAAGTTAATCGTCTTAGGACCGAACGATATTTTATGGATTTATCTCCGTTTAGCAAGTTTGATGGCCTTTAGCCTTACCTTACCTTTTACGGTCTATCAAGTCTGGAGTTTCGTTCGACCAGCCCTTAAAACTGAAGAAGCAGGGGCGATTTTTGCTTATATCCCTGCAACTTTCCTTTGTTTTATCTTAGGATTAGCCTTTGGATTTTATTTTAGTAACACCAGCTTTACTTCAGGTCTTGCTAGGACTGGGTGAAAACTTATTTGAGACGCAGTTAACAGCACAAAATTATCTAGCTTTTTGTCTTTCAAACTACTGTACCACTAGCATTTATCTTTGAATTGCCAGTTATCATTGCTTTTTTTAACCTCAATTGATTTAATTGGGCCTGGACTACTCGTTGCTTATAGACGTCATGCCTACTTCATTTTATTGGTATTGGCTGTTATATTGACGCCGGCCGATTTTATTAGTGATTTAGCGATGACTGTTCCCCTAATCCTTTTATATGAGGTTAGTATCGCTATTAGTAAATGGATTTTTAAGAGAAAAAGGAAAGGAGAAAAAAATGGGAATCTTACGTGATATTGGTGCACCAGGCTTGATCGTCATTGTCCTTGGCGCACTGTTGATTTTTGGACCAAAACGCTTACCAGAGCTAGGCGAATCAGTAGGAAAAATGCTTGCTGAGTTTAAAAAAGCCGTTAAAGGCCTTGGGGATTCGGAAGAAAAATAAAGAAACTTACTAAAAGAGTTAAGAAATTGGTACAAGATCATTATCTTGTCTAAATTCTCAGCTCTTTTTCAATTACCTATTTAAAAAAATTTTTAAGATTTCTTTAAGGTTTTTTTATAATATTCTAAAGAACTCTATATTTGTTGAAAAATATGGTTGAGAATTTTTTTTATCATTCAAGTTCCTTTTTCCTAAAGGCATGCCTAGCGCTCTTTCTGACTAGAGAATTCTAGTATTTATTTCGAGAAAGGGCTAGGTTGTGATATAATAGTAAAGAATGAATTTTTTTAAGAACATACTAAAGGAGTAATAAAAATGATCTATGCTGGAATTTTTAGCAGGTGGAACAGGCACACGCATGGGGATCAGTAATTTACCCAAAACAATTTCTAGAGTTGGGAGATCGCCCAATCTTAATTCACACTATTGAAAAAAATTTGTTTTGGAACCAAGTATTGAAAAAGATTATAGTTGGAGTTCACGGAGACTGGGTGACACACGCAGAAGATTTAGTTGAAAAATTCCTTCCGCTTCATAAAGATCGTATTATTATAACCAAAGGTGGTGCTGATCGTAATTCGAGTATTGAAAAGATCATCGAAGCTATCGATGCTTACCGTCCAATTACGGAAGATGATATCGTAGTCACTCATGACTCAGTTCGTCCTTTTATCACACTTCGAATGATTCAAGATAACATTGCTCTTGCACAAAAATCATGATGCTGTTGATACTGTAGTTGAAGCCGTGGATACCATTGTTGAAAGTACTAATGGGAAATTTATCACAGATATTCCAAACCGCGCTCATCTCTATCAAGGGCAAACTCCTCAAACCTTCCGTTGTAAAGACTTTATTGATTTGTATGGTTCTTTATCAGCAGATGAAAAAGAAATTTTTAACAGATGCATGTAAAAATCTTTGTCATTAAGGGTAAAGATGTAGCCTTGGCTAAGGGTGAATACTCAAACCTTAAAAATTACAACAGTTACAGACTTGAAAAATTGCTAAAAAGTATGATTGAGAAAGACTAGAGACATGATTAATCAAATTTATCAACTGACCAAGCCAAAGTTTATCAATATCAAATATCAGGAAGAGGAAATTGATCAAGAAAATCATATCCTTATTCGACCAAACTTTATGGCGGTTTGTCATGCGGATCAACGCTACTATCAAGGAAAACGTGATCCCAAAAATATTATCTAAAAAAAGCTTCCCATGGCTATGATTCACGAGTCTTGTGGGACTGTTATTTCTGATCCCACAGGTACCTACAAAAGTTGGCCAGAAGGTTGTCATGATTCCCAACCAACCACCTATGCAGAGTGATGAGGAATTCTATGAAAACTATATGGCAGGAACTTATTTCTTGTCGAGTGGTTATGATGGCTTTATGCGAGAATTTGTTTCTCTGCCTAAGGATCGTGTGGTAGCTTACGAAGATATCGAAGATACAGTTGCTGCCATTACTGAGTTTGTCAGTGTTGGCATGCATGCTATGAATCGTTTTATGACGGTATCTCACAGCAGACGTCAGCGTATTGCAGTTATTGGAGATGGAAGTTTAGCTTTTGTCATGGCTAATATTATCAACTACACTTTGCCTGAAGCTGAGATTATTGTTATCGGACGTCACTGGGAGAAATTAGAATTATTCTCATTTGCAAAAGAGCTCTACATTACTGATAGCATTCCAGAGAATCTTAGTTTTGACCATGGTTTCGAATGCTGTGGTGGTGATGGCTGCGGACCTGCTATTAATGATCTCATTCGTTACATCAAACCACAGGGAACCATTTTGATGATGGGTGTTAGTGAGTACAAGGTAAATATCAATACTCGAGATTCATTGGAAAAAGGTTTGTTACTGGTAGGTTCTTCACGTTCAGGACGTGTTGACTTTGAAAAAGCTATCCAAATGATGGAGATTAAGAGATTTGCCAATCGTTTGAAAAATATCATTTATTTAGAAGAACCAGTAAGAGAGATCAAAGATATTCACCGAGTTTTTGCAACAGACCTAAATACTGCTTTCAAGACAGTATTTAAGTGGGAAGTCTAATGGAGGATGATTGTGAAGGAAATCGTTAAAGAAAAGATTGCTTCTTTATTATTTGGTGACGAAGAAATTCAGAGTGTTGAACAGTTGGGGGAATGACCAATCAAAACTACCTGGTCAAAACAACCTCAAATCAGTATATCGTTAAGTTTTTCGGAAAAGGTACAGATAAATTAATCGACCGCAAGAATGAGAAGTTCAATCTTGAATTGTTGAAAGTTTTGAAATTAGATGTAGAAAATTATCTTTTCGATATTGAAGCAGGAATTAAGGTTAATCAATACATTGAAAATGCTGAGACACTTGATTCAGCTACCATTAAAACCAAATTTGAAAAGATTGCACCAATTCTACAAACCATTCACGCTTCTGGTAAAGAATTAAAAGGAGAGTTTGCTCCATTTGATGAAATCAAAAAATATGAATCCTTGATTCAAGGAGAGATTTACTATCCAAACTATGAAGCTGTCAGAAAATCAGTATTTTCTCTGAAAGAAGAGCTTGAACAAATCGGAATTGAGAAGAAATCATGTCATATTGATTTGGTTCCTGAAAATTTTATTGAAGCACCAGATGGGCATCTTTATCTGATTGATTGGGAATATTCTTCTATGAATGACCCAATGTGGGACCTGGCAGCCCTCTTCTTAGAATCTGAGTTTACTAGTGCGGAAGAGGAAGACTTCCTAGCTCATTACGAGAGTGAAAAGACGCCTGTTTCTCGTGAGAAGATCCGTATTTATAAAATATTGCAAGACATTATTTGGAGTCTCTGGACTATCTACAAAGAAAAAAATGGTGCAGATTTCGGAGATTATGGCATTTCTCGATACAATAGAGCTGTAAAAGAGTTGAGAGGTAATTATGAAAACTAAAAATGGAGTTTCTTTTGGACTTATCTCAGGTATTTTTTGGGGATTAGGGCTAACCATTAGTGCTTATATCTTCTCTATATTTACTGACTTGTCACCTTTTGTAGTAGCAGCAGCGCACGACTTTCTTAGTATTTTTATCTTGCTAGGATATCTTCTAGTTAAAGAAGGAAAGGTACGTTTTTCAATCTTCTTGAACATTCGAAATGTCAGTGTTATTATCGGAGCACTTTTAGCTGGGCCGATTGGCATGCAAGCCAATCTCTATGCAGTCAAGTATATCGGTAGTTCGTTAGCATCATCTGTTTCAGCGATTTATCCTGCGGTTTCTGTCCTTCTTGCCTTCTTTATTCTTAAGCATAAGGTTTCGAAGAATACAGTATTTGGAATTTTATTAATCATAGCAGGCATTATTGCTCAGACCTACAAGGTTGAACAAGTGAATTCCTTCTATATCGGAATACTCTGTGCCTTGATTTGTGCGCTTGCTTGGGGAAGTGAAAGTGTTCTGAGCTCATTCGCTATGGAAAGTGAACTCAGTGAACTCGAAGCACTCTTGATACGACAAGTCACATCTTTCTTGTCCTATCTTGTCATTGTTCTCTTCTCGCATCATTCATTTGCGGAAGTAGCAAATGGTCAATTGTTGGGTCTTTTGATTATCTTTGCAGCATCAAATATGATTTCTTATCTAGCCTATTATATGGCTATTAATCGATTGCAACCGGCAAAAGCTACTGGTCTAAATGTGAGTTATGTAGTATGGACTGTTTTGTTTGCAGCTATTTTCTTGGGCTCGCCCCTTAATTTACTGACCATTATTACTTCCCTTATCGTAATGGCTGGTGTTTATATTATTATTAAAGAATAAAGGAGAAAACGCGTGAAAGCGATTATTTTAGCAGCCGGATTGGGAACTCGTTTGAGACCCATGACAGAAAATACTCCCAAAGCCTTGGTTAAAGTCAATCAAAAACCATTGGTTGAATATCAAATCGAATTTTTGAAAGAACGTGGAATTGATGACATTATCATCGTTGTCGGTTATTTGAAAGAACAATTCGATTATCTTAAAGAAAAGTACGGGGTTCGTTTGGTCTTCAATGATAAGTATGCTGATTACAATAACTTTTACTCTCTTTACCTGGTAAAAGAAGACTTGGCCAACAGCTATGTTATCGATGCGGATAACTATCTTTTCAAAAATATGTTCCGAAATGATATTGAACGTTCAACTTATTTCAGTGTTTATCGTGAAGATTGTGATAATGAGTGGTTCCTAGTTTACGGAGATGATTACAAAGTTCAAGATATCATTGTCGATAGCAAAAATGGACGCATCTTGAGTGGTGTATCGTTCTGGGATGCTCCAACAGCTGAGAAAATTGTTGGATTTATCGATGAAGCCTATGCAAGCGGCGAGTTTGTAGACCTCTACTGGGATAACATGGTTAAAGATAATATCAAAGAACTAGATGTTTACGTAGAGGAGTTGGAAGAAAACTCTATCTATGAAATCGACAGTGTTAAAGATTATCAAAAATTAGAAAAGATTCTTTCTTCACAAAAATAAGCAACTTTTATGAACTGATACCTTACCTATTTTTACTTGACTTTTTAGGTTTGATACAGTATACTAGTGAAAATTTAACCTTTAAGGGCAGTCCAGAGAGACTCACAAGGTGTCAGAGAAAAGAAGCTACAATGGAAACAAGTAAGCAAGTGCTTATTTGCTACTTTTGTGTAAATATCTTAACTGAAACCTTGCAAGTGCAAGGTTTTTCTTTATCTGATCCCCTTAAAATTTAAGGAGGAAAAGTTATGAATCCAAATTGTAAAAAACGAATGGGTGTAATTCGCTTGGAAGTTATGAGAGTAGTATCTCAGGAGGAAATCGCGCCAGCAATCTTTGAGCTTGTACTTGAAGGAGAAATGGTCGAAGCTATGAAAGCAGGGCCAATTTCTTCATTTGCGTGTACCTGATGATGCCCATCTCTTGCGTCGTCCGATTTCAATCTCGTCTATAGATAAGACTAAAAAACAATGCCATCTTATTTATCGTATTGAAGGTTCTGGTACGGCAATTTTTTTCAACCTTAAAAACAGGTGATAGCTTAGATGTTATGGGACCTCAAGGAAATGGCTTCGATTTATCTGATTTAGACAAGCAGAACCGTGTTCTTATAGTTGGTGGTGGAATCGGAGTTCCGCCCTTACTCGAAGTAGCTAAACAACTGAATGAGCGTGCTGTTGAAATAACAACTGTTTTTAGGATTCGCTACCAAAGATGCTGTTATTTTGGAAGATGAATTATCCAGATTTAGTCAGGTCTTTGTAACGACTGATGATGGTTCTTATGGTAGTAAAGGAAATGTTTCTGTAGTGATTAACGAATTTGACACAGAATTTGATGCAATCTACTCATGCGGTGCGCCAGGTATGATGAAATACATTAATCAAACATTTTACGACCATCCAAGAGCTTACCTATCCCTAGAATCCCTGTATGGCCTGTGGCATGGGGAGCTTGCTACGCTTGCGTATTGAAAGTACCAGATAGCGAAACAGTTAGTCAACGTGTGTGTGAAGATGGGCCTGTATTTAAAAACAGGAACTGTTGTTTTATAAGGAGAGTGTCATGACTACAAATCGATTACAAGTTTCTCTACCAGGCTTAGAATTAAAGAATCCTATCATTCCCTGCCTCAGGTTGCTTTTGGATTTGGTCAAGAGTATGCCAAATATTATGATTTAGACCTCTTAGGTTCCATCATGATAAAGGCTACTACGCTTAAAACCACGTTTTGGTAACCCAACTCCTCGAGTAGCAGAAAACCCAGCTGGTATGCTTAATGCTATTGGTTTGCAAAATCCTGGTTTAGAAGTCGTTCTCTCTGAGAAGTTACCTTGGCTTGAAAGAGAATATCCAAATCTCCTATCATTGCCAATGTTGCTGGATTTTTCAAAAGCAAGAATACGCAGCCGTTTCTCATGGTATTTCAAAGGCAAATAATGTTAAGGCCATAGAGCTCAATATCTCATGTCCTAATGTCGATCATGGAAATCATGGACTTTTAATCGGACAGGACCCTGAGTTAGCTTATGATGTGGTAAAAGCTGCTGTAGAGGCTTCAGATGTCCCTGTCTACGTCAAATTAACACCTAGTGTGACGGACATCGTGACAATTGCAAAAAGCTGTAGAAGCTGCTGGAGCTTGTGGTCTCACCATGATTAATACCCTTGTTGGTATGCGTTTTGATCTCAAAACTAGAAAGCCGATTATCGCAAATGGGACAGGTGGCATGTCTGGACCTGCAGTATTTCCTGTAGCTCTAAAACTAATCCGTCAAGTAGCTCAAACAACTAAGCTTCCAATCATTGGTATGGGAGGAGTGGATTCAGCAGAAGCAGCCTTAGAAATGTATCTGGCAGGAGCCTCAGCAATCGGTGTCGGAACTGCCAACTTTACGAATCCCTATGCTTGTCCAGATATTATCGAAAATCTACCAAAAGTCATGGATAAGTACGGGATCGAAAGTCTAGAAATGTTGCGAAAAGAAGTCAGAGAAAGTTTGCTCTAAGTTTTATGTCCTGAATTCAGTCTAAATTGTTTTGAAAGCGCCATTTTTTTGGTATAATAGATACTATGATTATTACAGTACCTATTAAAACAGAAAAAGATATTGCAACACCAGGACCAAACGTCCTTGTACTTGGTTATTTTGATGGAGTTCATCTTGGACATCAAAAATTATTTGAAATAGCTTCTAATATTGCTGCTGAAAAGCGCCAGGGAGTAGCTCTAGTAACTTTTTAACGAATCACCAAAACTAACTCTGAATCAATACTCACCTGAACACTTATTGCATATTTTTGTATGCTAGTGAACGTGAACGTAGATTGAAGAGAGCTGGAGTTGAGAGTTTATATTTGATGGATTTCACTAGTCGAGTAGCAAATATGACTGCCCAAGAATTTATTGAAACATTTGTCAAGGAAGCGAAGGCAGATACGATTGTAGTTGGTTTTGACTATACTTTTGGTTCAGATAGAAAAACAGCTGAGGATTTAAAAGAACTTTTCCATGGTGATGTGGTTATTGTTCCACCGCTTGAGGATGAAAAGGGGAAAATTAGTTCAACGCGTATCCGCCAAGCCATTCTAGAAGGAGATGTAAAAAGAAGCAGGCAAACTTTTGGGATTTCCTTTACCAACGAGAGGTGTAGTGGTTCACGGAAATGCTCGAGGTCGAACTATTGGCTTCCCGACAGCTAATCTAGTCAATTTGGATCGGACATATATGCCAGCTGATGGTGTTTATGCCGTTGACGTTGAAATCCAAAGAAAAGTCTATCGTGGTATGGCAAGTCTAGGTAAAAAAATGAAACCTTTGATGGCGAAGAAGAGCGTTTTGAAGTTCATATCTTTGATTTTTTTCTGACGATATCTATGGGGAAACTGTCATCGTTTCCTGGTTGGACCGTATCCGTGATATGGTGAAATTTGATAGCGTTGATCAATTAGTTAAACAACTAGAAGAAGATGAAAAGATAGCTAGAAAAATAAAAATCAAAAAAATAGTAGAGTTTGGGATTTTCTCAAACTCTTTTTTTATTATGCGACTTTCAGTCCGTCTCGCTCCGTTAGGTGCGAGACAAAAAAACCACCCGCTATGCGGGTGCGCGTCGAAGGTTATACCCAAAAAACTCCAAACGCGATACAATAAAGGTGTTCAAGCCAAATGTAAAGCGAAAGGAGAAAAATATGGCACAAAAGGCTCATAGTTTATCGCACACAAAGTGGCATTGTAAGTATCACATTGTGTTCACCCCTAAGTATAGACGAAAAGTGATCTATGATCAATATCGAAGTAGTTTAGGTGAAATATTTCATCGCTTGTGTAGTTATAAAGGTGTTGAAATTATCGAAGGACACTTGATGCCAGATCATGTACATATGTTAGTAAGTATTCCACCAAGGATAAGTGTTTCTAGTTTCATGGGTTATTTAAAGGGTAAAAGTGCACTCATGATGTTTGACAAACAAGCCAACCTCAAGTACAAGTTTGGGAATCGACATTTCTGGTCGGAAGGTTATTATGTGAGTACAGTAGAGCTTAATGAAGCCACAATAAGGAAATACATCCAAAATCAGGAAAAGCAAGATATAGCACTAGATAAATTAAGTGTGAAATAATATGAGGATCCCTTTAGGGATAGTGGTAAGTAATACTAAAGCCTCTTTTGAGAGGCAAGTGACGAGTCAAGAGCAATGAGGCTTGAACAACGTGAAAGCCAGCGTCTTTAGGCGCTGGCTGGTAATTTGGGCTTATAGCCCTGAGCAAACCACCCGTTAGACGGGTGGTTATGATTTGTATTTTTTTAGCTTAAGTTTGGGGAATCATCATAACTATTATAGTAGGCTAAATAAAGAATAGTTCATTTCGACTTCTAAAAACATTGCTAGAAATTGATTTGACTCCCCTAATCAATTTGTTTATATCTTATTTCAATCCACTATATTTAACTTAAGTCAACATTTAAAAATTAAAACTGACAAGTAGCTATAAAAAAATTAGAGTATTATGAACAGAATATATCTTTTTCTCCATTTTACTTAACTAATAAGTGTTGTATTTTATGATAGAAAAGTGTTTTTCTTCAATGTCTATCTTGATTTTTTTGAGTATCCTATAAAGGTTATGCTATACTAGAAATATGTTAGATTTGGAGAAATATGGGCGTGACCATGTGGGAAGAGGACAAGATTCTCTCTTTCCGTCAAAAAATTATTAGCCTGGTATGACGAAAAACAAGCGTGATTTACCCTTGGAGACGAAGTAAGAATCCTTATCATATCTGGGTATCTGAAATTATGTTGCAGCAGACTCGAGTTGATACCGTCATTCCCTATTATGAACGTTTTTCTAGAATGGTTTCCGACTGTAGAAAGTTTAGCAAATGCACCTGAAGAACGCTTTATTAAAAAGCTTGGGAAGGACTTGGATATTATTCTCGTGTCCGCAATATGCAAACAGCTGCTCAACAGATTATGAATGAATTTGATGGAGAATTTCCGTCAACTTATGAAGGTATTTCAAGCTTGAAAAGGGATTGGTCCCTTATACAGCTGGAGCTATTTCAAGTATTGCCTTTTAACCTTCCACAACCTGCAGTAGATGGGCAATGTCATGCGTGTTTTGGCACGTTTGTTTGAAGTCAATCATGATATTGGAAATCCTAGCAATCGAAAAAAATATTTCAAGCGATGATGGAAGTTCTGATAGATCCTGATCGTCCAGGTGATTTCAATCAGGCTTTGATGGATTTAGGTTCAGATATTGAGGCTCCTGTTAATCCAAGACCTGAGGAGAGTCCTGTTAAGGAGTTCAGTGCTGCTTACCAACATGGGACCATGGATCGCTATCCCATTAAAGGCTCCAAAGAAAAAGCCAGTTCCCTATTTTATCTAAAAGGCTCTTGTAGTGCAAAATAGTCAGGGTCAGTTTCTATTAGAAAAGAATGAGAGTGAAAAACTCTTGGCTGGTTTTTGGCATTTTCCCTTGATTGAAGTTGATGACTTCTCAGACCAGACTCAGGACTTGGACCTTTTTAGTCAAGTAGCGGAATCAATTTTACAGCTTGGACCATCTCCACAGGAGAGTTTTGAACAAGACTATGATTTAGAAGTTGATTGGAAAGATCTACGTTTTGAAGAGGTCAAGCATGTTTTTAGCCATCGTAAATGGCATATCCAGATAATTGCAGGGCGAGTTGCTGAGTCGCAGGAATACGCTGATAGAGAAGTCCTTTGGTTACGTCCAGAAGAATTTAGCAATTATCCCCTAGCCAAACCTCAACAAAAGATCTGGCAAGCCTACTTGAAAAAGAAGCTGATAGTATCGGTCTTTCGTGTCTTCTTTACATTTTTGGTATAATGAGATAAGGAAAAAAAGGTGACTAAATGAAAAAAATACTAATTGTAGATGATGAAAAACCCATCTCAGATATTATAAAATTTAATATGACCAAGGAAGGTTATGAAGTTGTAACTGCTTTTAATGGTCGTGAAGCTCTTGAACAATTTGAAGCTGAGAAACCAGATATTATTATCTTGGATTTGATGCTTCCAGAGATTGATGGACTTGAAGTCGCAAAAAAACTATTCGTAAGACAAGTAGTGTTCCTATTATCATGCTTTCAGCAAAGGATAGCGAGTTTGATAAGGTTATTGGGCTTGAACTTGGAGCGGATGACTATGTAACCAAGCCATTTTCAAATCGTGAACTACAGGCCCGTGTTAAAGCTCTTCTCCGTCGTACAGATCTTGTTTCAGTTGATAGCCAAGAATCTGAAACGAAATTACAAAGTCTGCAGATTGGTGATTTGGAGATTTTACCAGATGCCTACGTGGCTAAGAAATATGGTGAGGAGTTAGACCTAACCCACCGCGAATTTGAACTCTTGCATCATTTAGCTTCTCATCTTGGACAAGTTATTACTCGAGAACATCTTCTTGAAACTGTTTGGGGATATGACTATTTTGGAGATGTCCGTACAGTTGATGTAACCATTAGACGTTTGCGCGAGAAGATTGAAGATACACCAAGCAGACCTGAATACATCCTAACTCGTCGTGGAGTGGGATATTATATGAGAAATAATGATTGAAGTAATTAGACAAACAATTTTTGACGAGCGACTTTATCTTTATCCTCATCTTAATTGGCTTTATTCTGTTAGTGTCTTTTCTCTTGCTTGAGAGTCGTCGTGATAATATTCGTTTGAGGCAGATCAATCAGAAAATAAAAGATTTGATTGATGGTGATTATTCTCAGGTTTTGGATATGCAGGGAAGTTCAGAGATTACCAATATCACCAACAATCTTAATGACTTATCTGAAGTCATTCGTCTGACTCAGGAAAATCTGGAACAAGAGAGTAAAAGGTTGCATAGTATCCTGTCCTACATGACAGACGGAGTGCTTGCAACCAATCGTCGTGGTCAGATTATCATGATCAATGATATGGCCAAGAGACAACTTGGAGTTGAAAGGGATGATGCTCTTAATCAAAATATCTTAGAGTTACTCAAGATTGAAGAAGAGTATGAGCTGAGAGAACTTATTACTCAGAGCCCTGAGTTGATGATTTATTCGCAGAATCTTAATGGCGAATATATCAGTTTGCGCGTTCGTTTTGCCTTGATTCGTAGAGAGTCTGGCTTTATCTCTGGTTTAGTAGCAGTTCTACATGATACGACTGAACAAGAGAAGGAAGAACGTGAGAGAAGGCTTTTCGTTTCGAACGTTAGTCATGAGTTGCGTACACCCTTGACCAGTGTAAAATCCTATCTTGAGGCCTTGGACGAAGGAGCGCTGACAGAACCGGTTGCTCCAGACTTTATCAAGGTTTCTTTGGATGAAACCAACCGTATGATGCGGATGGTGACGGACCTCTTGCATCTATCACGGATTGACAACGCAACTAGTCACTTAGATGTTGAATTGATTAACTTTACGGCCTTTATCACCTTTTATCCTTAATCGTTTTGATAAAATGAAAAGTCAAGATGAGGAGAAGAAGTACGAGTTGGTGAGAGATTATCCGATTACTTCTGTTTGGATTGAGATTGATACGGATAAGATGACCCAGGTGATTGACAATATCCTGAATAACGCTATCAAATATTCACCAGATGGTGGAAAAATCACTGTAAGCATGAAGACTACAGATGATCAGATGATTTTATCAATTTCGGACCAAGGGCTTGGGATTCCTAAAGAAGATTTACCAAGATTTTTGACCGTTTTTAGGGTTGATAAGGCTAGAAGTCGTGCCCAAGGTGGAACAGGACTAGGATTAGCTATTGCTAAGGAAATCATCAAGCAACATAAGGGCTTTATCTGGGCTAAGAGTGAATATGGCAAGGGATCTACTTTTACCATCGTACTTCCATACGATAAAGATGCCGTCAAAGAAGAGATTTGGGAGGATGAACTAGAAGACTAGAATGAGTGATATCGGTTTTAAATACAGTATTTTAGCATCGGGTTCCAGTGGAAATTCATTTTACTTGGAAACACCAAAAAAGAAAATTTTAGTAGATGCGGGACTATCTGGCAAAAAAATTACAAGCCTATTGAGTGAAATCAATCGTAAACCAGAGGATTTGGATGCTATCTTGATAACCCATGAGCATTCAGACCATATCCACGGCGTGGGCGTTCTGGCTCGTAAGTACGGCATGGATCTTTACGCCAATGAGGAAACTTGGCAGGCTATGGAAAATAGTAAGTATCTTGGTAAGGTTGACTCGTCGCAAAAAGCATATTTTCGAGATGGGAAAAACCAAAACCTTTGGCGACATCGATATTGAGAGCTTTGGTGTGAGTCATGATGCAGTCGCTCCCCAGTTTTATCGTTTTATGAAGGATGATAAGAGCTTTGTCATGCTGACGGATACAGGCTATGTTAGTGATCGTATGGCTGGCATTGTCGAGAATGCAGATGGCTATCTGATCGAGTCAAATCATGATGTGGAAATCCTGCGAGCAGGATCCTACGCATGGCGACTCAAACAACGCATCCTGTCTGATCTTGGACATCTCTCAAATGAGGATGGAGCAGACGCTATGATTCGCACTCTAGGAAATCGTACCAAGAAGATTTACCTAGGCCATTTGTCTAAGGAAAATAATATCAAGGAGCTAGCCCACATGACCATGGTCAATCAGTTAGCTCAGGCAGATCTGGGGGTAGGAGTAGACTTTCAAGTTTACGATACTTCACCAGACACCGCAACACCATTGACTGAGATATAAAAAAGAAGGCCTATGCCTTCTTTTTTTATAGACTATTTTACAACCCAGCAAATTCTTTGATTTCTTGAGCTGACATTGAAGAGTCACAACGGACATTGATTTGTCCATTTTTAACATGAACAAAGCCTGGTACAGTTGGGATTTCATAGCGTGAGCGGAAGTCTTGTAAAGCTTCAAGTTGGCTTGGTTCTTCACTATTGATGAAGTAGATATGTGCATTTGTTTCAGCTACGACACCTGCTAATGTACCTGCAAATTTACGGCAGTAAGGGCAAGTTTTGCGACCGATAAAGAAAGTTGCTGTTTCTTGATTGTCAAGTGCTTCTTGAGCACGCGCAACTGTTGTCACTTCAAGATCTTTGATGTTTTCTAAAAATTGTTCCATGAGAATACCTCGCTTTTTTTGATAAGACTAGTATGCCATAAAAATGCTAAAAATGCTTAGTTTTGATACGAAAAAAAGATGAGATTGGTTGGTCTCATCTTTTATAGGACTTTATTTTACAAAAGCATTGATTTCTGCTTCGATGTTAGCAATCTTAGCTTGTGATTCTTCGTTGGTTTCACCTACAACTGCAATGTAGAACTTGATTTTTGGTTCTGTACCTGAAGGGCGAACGGCAATCCATGAACCGTCAGCAAGTGTGTATTTCAACACATCACTTGGAGGAGTTGTTAAGTTTGTAACAGTACCGTCAGCAGCAGTAGAAGTTTGTGCCTTGAAGTCTTCTACGACAGTGATAGCTGTTGTGTTCCATTCTTTTTGGAGCATTGTTACGGAATTTAGCCATAATAGCTTTGATTTGTTCGGCACCATCGACACCTGAAAGGGTAACAGAGATTGTCTTTTCAGCGTAGTAACCATATTCTTTGTAGATTTCTTCGATACCGTCAGCAAGAGTCAAACCACGAGAACGGTAGTAAGCAGCAAGTTCAGCAACGACAAGGACAGCTTGGATAGCATCTTTGTCACGCACGAATGGTTTAATCAAGTAACCGAAGCTTTCTTCAAATCCCATCATGTAAGTGTGATTGTGTTTTTTTCTTCGAATTCTTGGATTTTTTTCAGCGATGAATTTGAAACCAGTCAGGACGTTGAACATAGTTGCGCTGTAGCTTTCAGCAATCTTCGTTACCAAGTCAGTTGATACGATAGATTTGCAAAGGGCTGCATTTTCTGGAAGAGTTCCAGCGTTTTTGTGGGCTTCCAAGATGTATTTAGCCATGATAGCACCGATTTGGTTACCTGAAAGGTTAAGATAGCTACCGTCTTTTTGAAGGACTTCAACACCAACACGGTCAGCGTCAGGGTCAGTTGCAACAAGCACATCAGCGCCTACTTGGCGACCAAGTTCTTCTGCAAGTGCAAAGGCTGCTTGGCTTTCTGGGTTTGGAGATTTAACAGTTGAGAAGTCTGGGTCTGGAGTTGCTTGAGCTTCTACGACTTGAACAGAGTCAAATCCTGCTTGGGCAAGAGCACGACGAGCCAACATTTCACCAGTACCATGAAGTGGTGTGTAGACAATCTTCATGTCTTTACCAAATTCTTCAATCAAGGCTGGGTTGATGTTTACGTCTTTGACTTCTTTGAGGTATTCTACATCGACAGCTTCGCCGATAACTTCAATCAAGCCAGAAGCTTTTTCAGCTTCCACATCAGCAACCTCAACTGCAAATGGATTTTCGATTGCACGGATATAAGTAGTCAAAGCGTCCGCGTCGTGTGGAGGCATTTGTCCACCGTCTTCACCGTAAACCTTGTAACCGTTAAATGGAGCAGGGTTATGGCTAGCTGTGATCATGATACCTGCGAAACAGTTGAGGTGACGAACGGCAAATGAAAGTTCTGGAGTTGGACGAAGGCTTTCAAATACGTAAGATTTGATGCCGTGTTTAGCAAGAACTGCCGCAGATTCAAAGGCAAACTCAGGTGAGAAGTGACGGCTATCGTAGGCAAAACTGCTACACCGCGTTCTTTTTCGTTTCCACCTTTTGACTCAATCAAACGAGCCAATCCCTCAGTAGCTTGACGAACAACGTAGATGTTGATGCGATTTGTACCAGCGCCAATCAAGCCACGCATACCTGCAGTACCAAATTCAAGATTTGTATAGAAGGCATCTTCCTTAGTTTTTTCATCCATATTTTCCAAATCTTGACGAAGGTAGTCTGGAAGCTCCGCAAAATCAACCCATTTCTGGTAATTCTCTTGGTAAGACATTAAAATTCTCCTTTTTGTAAATTGTTCTAACCGTTCACATTATAGCACTTTTTAGCGTTTTAGTAAAAACGGTAGCATAATTTTCAGAAAAAGTAGTGACATATGCCTGTTTATCGAGTCTTGAATGCCTTAGGGAAACATGCTATACTACTTGTATGATTATTTTACAAGCTAATAAAATTGAACGTTCTTTTGCTGGAGAGGTTCTTTTTGATAATATAAACCTACAAGTGGATGAAAGAGACCGAATTGCCCTCGTTGGAAAAAATGGTGCAGGAAAGTCTACTTTGCTCAAGATATTGGTTGGAGAAGAGGAGCCAACCACTGGTGAAATCAATAAGAAAAAAGATATTTCCTCTCTTATCTCGCACAGGATAGTCGCTTTTGAGTCTGAAAAATACTATTTATGATGAGATGCTTCATGTATTTGATGACTTGCGTCGTACTGAAAGACAACTTCGACAGATGGAGTTGGAGATGGGGGAAAAGACTGGTGCAGAATTAGACAAACTTATGTCTGACTATGATCGCCTATCAGAAAATTTCCGTCAGGCTGGGGGATTTACCTATGAAGCCGATATTCGCTCTATCTTAAATGGATTCAAGTTTGACGAATCTATGTGGCAGATGAAAATTGCCGAGCTTTCGGGTGGTCAAAATACTCGCTTGGCACTTGCTAAAATGCTACTTGAAAAGCCCAATCTCTTGGTATTGGACGAGCCAACCAACCACTTGGATATTGAAACCATCGCCTGGCTAGAAAACTATTTGGTCAACTACAGTGGTGCCTTGATTATCGTCAGCCATGACCGTTATTTCCTCGATAAGGTTGCAACCATAACACTCGACTTAACCAGACATTCTTTGGACAGATACGTAGGAAACTACTCAAGTTTTGTGGAGCAGAAGGAGCAAAAGCTAGCTACTGAGGAAAAAAATTATGAAAAGCAACAGAAGGAAATCGCAGCTCTGGAAGACTTTGTCAATCGCAATCTTGTCCGCGCATCGACAACCAAACGTGCCCAATCTCGACGCAAACAATTAGAAAAAATGGAGCGTTTGGACAAGCCTGAAGCTGGGAAAAAGTCAGCTAATATGACCTTCCATTCTGATAGAGTATCTGGTAATGTCGTTTTGACGGTGGAGAATGCTGCTATTGGCTATGATGGTGAAATCTTATCAGAACCCATCAACCTTGATCTTCGTAAGATGAACGCTATTGCTGTAGTTGGTCCTAACGGTATTGGAAAAATCAACCTTTATAAAATCCATTGTGGATCAGATTCCCTTTATCAAGGGTGAAAAAGCGCTTTTGGTGCTAATGTTGAGGTTGGTTACTATGACCAGACTCAGAGCAAACTAACACCAAGTAATACAGTCTTAGACGAACTCTGGAATGATTTCAAGCTGTCTCCTGAACTAGAAATTCGTAATCGCCTAGGTGCTTTCCTATTCTCAGGTGATGATGTTAAGAAATCTGTTGGCATGCTGTCAGGTGGAGAGAGAGCTCGTCTGCTTCTAGCTAAACTTTCCATGGAAAACAACAACTTCTTGATTCTCGATGAACCGACCAACCACTTAGACATCGATAGCAAGGAAGTTCTGGAAAATGCCCTGATTGACTTTGATGGAACTCTTCTATTTGTCAGCCATGACCGTTATTTCATCAACCGTGTAGCCACTCATGTACTGGAATTATCTGAGAATGGATCAACGCTTTATCTAGGTGATTATGACTATTATGTTGATAAAAAAGCAGAGCTAGCAGCTAGCCAAGCAGAAGAAGCGGCAGCTGTTAACCAAGAAAAAGAAGTTTCTCCAGTTAATGACTACCAAGCCCAAAAAGAGAGTCAAAAAGAACTGCGTAAATTGATGAGACAAATTGAAAGTCTTGAGGCAGAAATCGAAGAACTGGAAACGCAAGCCCAAGCTATCTCTGAACAAATGCATACAATCAATGATGCAGATGAACTCATGCAATTACAAGCAGAACTTGATGAGATCAGCCAGCGTCAAGAAGCAGCTATGTTAGAGTGGGAAGAATTATCAGAGCAGGTGTAAAGATGGAACATCTTGGAAAAAGTCTTTCGTGAATTTCGAATCAGTAAAAATTACTCTCTAAAAGAAGCTGCAGGAGAGGCCTGTTCGACCTCCCAATTATCCCGCTTTGAATTGGGGGAGTCGGATCTGGCTGCATCTCGTTTCTTTGAAATATTAGATAATATTCACGTGACGATTGAGAATTTTATGGATAAGACTAGAAATTTTCAACATCATGAGCATGTGAGCTTGATGGCTCAGATTATTCCGCTTTACTACTCAAATGATATTGCAGGTTTTCAAAAGCTTCAAGAAGAACAACTTGAAAAATCTAAGAGTTCAACAAATCCCCTCTATTTTGAGCTGAACTGGATTTTGTTACAAGGTCTGATTTGTCAAAGAGATGCTAGCTTCACTATGAAGCAAGCAGATCTGGATAAGGTGGCGGATTATCTTTTTCAAACAGACGAATGGACCATGTATGAGTTGATTCTCTTTGGCAATCTCTACAGCTTTTATGATGTGGACTATGTTGCTCGCCTTGGTAGAGAAGTGATGGAGAGGGAGGATTTCTACAAAGAAATTGGTCGCCATCGAAAACTGGTCTTGATTTTAGCTCTTAATTGTTACCAGCATTGTTTAGAATATCTTGCTTTTGAAAATGCTAGCTACTTTGAAACTTATATAGAGAAGATCATAGGTAAGAGCATCAAACTCTATGAGCGTAATGTTTTCCACTTTCTTAAAGGATTTGCTCTTTATCAGAAGGGGCAAAAAGAAGAAGGTTGTAAACAAATGCAGGAAGCCATGCATATTTTTGATGTTCTAGGTCTTCCGGAGCAAGTAGCTTACTATCAGGAACATTACGATAAATTTGTAAAAAATTAATTTCCCAAATAAGGGAAAAATGAGAAACTCCTTCAAGTTTTGATACAATAGTTTCAAAATTTGAGAGGAGTTTTTATGAATCGATATGCAGTACAGTTGATTAGTCGTGGAGCTATTAACAAACTAGGAAATATGCTCTATGATTATGGGAATAGTGTTTGGCTGGCCTCAATGGGAACGATTGGGCAAACCGTTCTAAGGGATTTATCAGATTTCTGAACTCGTCACATCCATTCTAGTCAATCCCTTTGGTGGAGTGATTTCAGATCGTTTTTTTCCCTGTCGCAAGATTTTGATGACAACAGACTTGGTTTGTGGGATTCTCTGTCTACTTATTTCTTTTTATAAGAAATGATAGCTTGATGATTGGCGCTTTGATTTTTTTGCTAATATTGTTCAAGCGATTGCCTTTTGCTTTTTTTCTCGCACTGCCAATAAAGCTATTATCACAGAAGTTGTAGAAAAAGACGAGATAGTGACCTACAATTCACGCTTAGAGTTAGTATTGCAGGTTGTTGGTGTTAGTTCTCCTGTGCTTTCTTTCCTTGTTTTACAATTTGCAAGTCTTCATATGACGCTCTTACTAGATGCACTGACTTTTTTTCATTGCTTTTTGCTCTAGTTGCTTTACTTTCCCAAAAAGAAGAACCAAAGGTTCAAGAGAAGAAACCTTTTACTGGGAAAGATATTTTTTTGCGGATATCAAAGATGGCTTGCACTATATCAGGCATCAAAAAGAAATTTTCTTTCTCTTGTTAGTGGCTTCAAGTGTGAATTTCTTTTTGCAGCTTTTGAGTTTTTGCTCCCTTTTTCAAATAAACTCTATGGTGTAGAAGGAGCCTATGCGACTATCTTAACCATGGGTGCAATTGGCTCAATCATAGGAGCATTGATTGCAAATAAATTTAAATCGAGTATGAATACACTCTTGTTCTTATTGATCCTCACAGGAGTAGGAGTTTTCATGATGGGCTTACCACTGCCTAATTTTCTTACTTTTTCAGGAAACCTAGTTTATGAATTATTTATGACAATTTTTAATATTCACTTCTTTACTCAGGTACAAACCAAGGTTGATGGAGACTATCTGGGGAGGGTATTGAGTACCATTTTTACACTGGCAATTCTCTTTATGCCGATTGCGAAAGGTGTAATGACATTTTTACCAAGTGTGCAATTGGTTTCCTTTTTAATCATCGGACTTGGAGTTATTTTACTTTCGTTGGTATCAATGATCTATATTCAAAGACAGAAGAAGGATTCGAGTGAGAAAAACCAAAATTGAAGATAAAATTGAGTAAATCTTCTCATTATAAAATGTATCGTATCAGTTCATTGAAGTCTTGATATTATACGTTTTTAATTTTAAAGACTTTTTTTAACTATTTTTTTACGATTTGTTAAATTTATCAAGGTTAAAAAAATGCTACAAGACAGTAGCCCTCCTGAAGTTCTCTATCTTATTTTTAATACTAATTGAGTTATAAAAGGGCATGCTCAAATAACACCTCATCTGTATACAATAAAAATGGACTAGGTAATCATTTTAGGAATTGATCGATTACAATAGTATGGATCCGTGAATGCCATCTGCTTCAGTCTTTTTTTCTGTTAATGTAGTATAATAAAGGGTGTAGGGATTCAATTTTTTTAATAGGATTTTTTTCCAAGTTAAGATTAGTTATTTTATGGAGTAAAAAGCTAGATCAGAGGTGAGAAAGTGACTGAATTTGAGAGCTTATGAAAAAAATTGCAGGGAAGTATTGACCAACTCGTTCGTTTTACGGATAAATCCTTTTGATCTTGTCCTTTGCCATAATGTTTTAGAATATATAGATCCTAATGACCGAAAAGACTATATTCTGGAGTTCAAAAGAATTTTTAAAAAGATGATGGCTTGATTTCAATTATCAAGCATAATCACGTTGGAAAAAGTTCTACAAAGTGTTGTTTTTTTGCTAATACATCAATCAGGCATTTAGCTTACTCAACGGTGAAAAACTTTGAGAGCCTATCTTTTTGCAAGTGGTTCTACTTATACGATAGAGGAATTATTAGCTTTGTCTGGTCTTAAATTAGAAAAACTATTTGGGGATTCGAGACATTTTACAGTCTACAGCCAAATGAATTTAAGAGCAAAGAAAAACTGGTTAGAAGAAATGACAAAGATTGAACTTGCAGTATGTGATTTAAAAACCTTATAAAGATATTATTTTTTTACAACATTTGTGGCTAAAAAAATAATAGAAGCTATAGTTTTTGTTTTAAAGTAAAACAAAAACTGATGTATATGAAGAAAGAGTGAATGAGATGATTTCTTCAGTTTGTAACTTGATAAAAATTTTTTCCACAAATCTATTTTTCGAATTTTGAAAGAATAATTCTTAGACAGTTCAGGATTGTATCTATTTTTATTTCAGTACTTTCAATTTTTTTGTTTTTAGAAATTTCATTATATAATAAAGTGTATCAAAAAGATATATTGATAGACTAAAGATGTAAATAGATATTGAGGAGAAAAATGAATGCAAAAAAATAATGTTGATTATCAATCCAACCTCTGGTGGCGAAAAAGGCTTTTAGATTATAAGGAAAAGTTAGAAAATAAGGCTAAAAAAATACTTCGAGCAAGTCGATACCAGAATTACACAAAAAGCGCAAGACGCAACCAACTTCGCCACAGAAGCTTCTCAGGGAGCATTATGAGGCAGTTCTTGTTTTTTTGGTGGAGATGGGACCGTCAATGAAGTAATCTCTGGTATCTCGGAAAAAAAGACTACATTCCTAAACTCGCGATTATTCCAGGAGGAACTGGAAATCTTATCACCAAACTATTAGAAATCAATCAAGATATTGATGGTGCTATTGACGAGCTTGATTTTTAATTCTACCAACAAGATTGATATCGGAAAATCCAAATGGGCACTATTTTGGCTACATTTTTAGTATTGGTTCATTACCAGAAGCGATTCACAATGTTGGGATAGAGGATAAAACAAAATTTGGTATGCTAGCCTATGCGATTAATACCATGAAGTCTGTCGTGACAGATCAAGCATTTAATATTACTGTTGAGACAGAAAAATGGAAATTACATTGGCCCAGCCAGTCATGTCTTAGTTCTCCTTACCAATTATTTTTGCTGATAAGAAGATCTTTTGATGAAGATAAGGATGGCTATGCTAATATTTTTGATTTTAAAAGATGCCTCAATCCTTACTAAATTGTCAGTAATTCCTGACTTATTAAAAAGGGGATGTCGTCGTAAAATGATAATATCGAGTATATAAAAAGCTCGTCATATCAAAAATCTCTTCAGACACTGAGTTAGAAACGGATGTTGATGGTGACAAATCTGATGACTTACCAGTAGAAATCAAGGTGCTAGGTCAGCATATTCAAGTCTATTCTCAACCAAAAAGCATAATCTTATTTACCTTTTAACAACATTTTTTTAAACAAAGGAAAGCTTATGAAATTTAAAAGATTAGCGACTATTGGTCTTTGCTCAACACTTCTTTTTGACCTTAGTAGCTTGTAGTCAAACTCAAAAAGTCGAGTGATGGAACTACTGAAACTTCAGTAACTCAATCACAGTCGAATCAAGTTTCCTGGAAAGCAACTTATAGCAATTTGAACAATCAACCTAGTGCAGAAGAAGTTCGAAAAGCCTTAGCTGAACATTTGGATAAAGAAAGTGTGGATGCATTTTTTTCAATCTTGTCAACGATTATAACAATACTGTCGGTTCAGTAGAGCTTAACTGGGGATTTTTCTACATTTACCAAAACAGACTATGATGTTGAAAAGATAAGCAATCTTTGGGCACCTAAAAAAGGTGATTTTGTCGGTACCAACTGTCGTATTAACAGTTATTGTTTATTGAAAAATTCTATCGAAATTCCGAAGTTAGAGAAAGATGATTCCCTCCTGTTTGTCGATAATGATGCCATTGACAAAGGAAAAGTCTTTTGGTGCAGAAGACAAGGATGCTTTTGATATTTTATTCTCAAGAGTCAAAACCGAAGCAACGACAGATGTTAAGGTGCATGCTACTAAGATGGAACAGTTCCTTTCTCAATTCAAGTTTAATGAAAATGCAAGAATGCTCTCCGTAGTAGTCCATGATGACTTGGATGGTCAATCTCTCTTTATCGGTCATGTTGGAATTCTTGTACCAAGTGAGGATGGCTATCTCTTTGTCGAAAAGTTAACCTTTGAGGAGCCTTATCAAGCCATCAAATTTGAAACCAAGGAAGATTGCTACAAATATCTAGATACAAAATACGAAAACTATACAGGTGAAGGTCTAGCGAAGCCCTTTATTATGGATAATGATAAGTGGGTTCAACTCTAAAAGTAGTATTTTGGGGATGATTTGCCTAAAGAGTAGGATAAGAAGTTACCAACCGAATGATAGTTAAATTGATATGATTAGAGTAGAGGACACCAAGCATGGATGAACATACATTAAGAGTTGTAAAAATTGATAAGGAAGCTATTTTTGAGCTGCTCTACGAGACTTTTATAGCGCAAGAGCAAGAACTGCTGGACCTGTCGCCAGTAGATCTTATTAATGATTGTGCTATGGATTGGGAAAGAGGAGAGTTTATCTTTGCAGCACATCTTCAGGAAAATAGTCTGGGAGAATTGAATCCTCTTCCCAAAGATATTGATATTCAAGAGTTGCTGAAAAAACTACCTGTTACAACAGATTCCGTTCTTGGGAAAGAGAGGATTTATAGAGATTTTTCATTCGACCAATTAAAAAAATAGTATAATAGAAGCAAATAAAATAGTCATAAGGAGACACAATGGATATTAAAGATTTTACGAAAAAAGAACAAGAAATGATTAAAAAGGGACTAACTTTCTCTAAGCTGAACGATAAGGAAACAGCTGATAAGATTATCGCCTTAATTCCTCAAGATATGATTAAACGGATTCCATTTTTTGTTAGAAAACATGCCATTACACGTACTGTCAAGAGAATCTCGCTTGAGTATCCAGGATTGTACGCTGTAGCTGAACAAGAAGGCCAACTTCCTGAAAAGGAAGCTCAAGAATTGCGCCAAATTCTTACAGATATTTTCCAAGAGAAAATGAACAAGCATAAGATTAAATAAGTTTTGAGATTTAGCAATAAGATGTCGATTGTGCATTAGGAGTTGAGTATGGCTATTGATGGCGTTAAAATCATTGACAGTGATCAAGGGTATGACATTTACAATGAGGTAGTTGGTCGCTATAGAGATGGTGATCATGTGGCCAATATTATCAAGGATATCCTTGATGCTGAGAAAGATTATTGTCAAATAACAGTGACTTCCTATTTTGGAATGAATATTATAGTCTTATCTGTCTAGATGAAAATTATTTGATGACTGATTTTGAACTAGCTGCCCAAGTAGCGTGATGTGAATAAATAGTTTAAGAAAAAGCCTATCGTAGGCTTTTTTCTGTAGATACTATAATAATTTTTGATAATGTCCTAGGATTCTGATAAAATGGGGTATAGAAGTTTTAAAATTTTAAAATGACAGTTGTTTAAAAATTGAAACATTTTGAGAGGTAAAAATATGATTACAGGCGAATTAAAGAATAAGATTGATCAGCTTTTGGGAAATGTTATGGACAGAGGGAAATGCGAATCCTTTGACCAACATTGAGCAATTGACTTATCTTTTATTTATGAAGGATTTGGACAGAGTTGAACTTGGACGAGAAAAATGATGCTGAATTTCTAGGTATTCCCTATGAGGGAATATTCCCAAAAGATAAACCCGAATATCGTTGGTCAACCTTTAAGAACTTAGGAGATGCGCAAGAAGTTTATCGTCTGATGTCACAAGAGATATTTCCATTTATTAAGAATCTGAAGGGGGATACTGACGATACAGCTTTTTCACGTTATATGAGGGATGCTATTTTTCAAATCAATAAACCTGCTACCTTACAAAAGGCGATAGCTGCTCTGGATGAGTTACCTACGGATATAAAAGATATTGGTGACATTTACGAGTATCTATTGTCAAAATTATCTCAGGCAGGGGCAAATGGTCAATTTCGTACTCACGTCATATCATTGATATGATGGTTGAGCTAATGCAACCGACAATTAAGGATATTATTTCAGATCCTGCTATGGGGTCTGCGGGATTTTTGGTTTCAGCAAGTCGCTACCTAGACCGAAGAAAAGAAGAGTGGCAAACAAATATTGACAGTGTAAAGCATTTCCACAATACTATGTTTCATGGGAATGATACGGATACGACAATGTTGAGACTTGGTGCTATGAACATGATGCTCCATGGGGTTGAGAATCCACAAATTAGCTATCTAGACTCGCTTTCTCAAGATAACGAAGAAGCTGATAAATATACTCTAGTTTTAGCGAATCCACCTTTCAAAGGATCTCTTGATTATGATTCAACCTCTGGAGATTTGTTGGCTACGATTAAGACTAAGAAAAACAGAGTTGCTTTTCCTTGCCCTTTTCTTACGCACTTTGAAGCCAGGTGGACGTGCAGCTGTTATTGTACCGGACGGTGTCCTATTTGGCTCCTCTAAAGCTCATAAAGGAATTCGTCAGGAAATCGTTGAGCATCATAAACTAGATACAGTTATTTCGATGCCGAGTGGTGTTTTCAAGCCTTATGCTGGAGTTTCAACCGCTATCCTTATCTTCACTAAGACTGGAAATGGTGGGACGGATAAGGTTTGGTTTTACGATATGAAAGCAGACGGTCTGAGCTTAGATGATAAACGACAACCTATCGAGAACAATGATATTCCAGATATTATTCAACGATTCCATCAATTAGAGAAAGAAGCAGATCGCAAGAGAACAGACCAGTCCTTCTTTGTTCCAGTTGATGAGATTAAGGAAAATGATTTTGATTTGTCCATCAATAAATACAAAGAAATCGAGTATGAAAAAGTTGAGTATGAACCAACAGAAGTCATCTTAAAGAAAATCAATGATCTAGAAAAAGAAATTCAAGCTGGCTTAGCAGAGTTAGAAGAATTACTAAAGTAGGGAGATGCATGTATGAAAAAAAGTGAAGTTGGGGAAGTGGCAACTTTTATTAATGGTTATGCTTTTAAACCACAAGATTGGTCAACTGAAGGAAAAGAGATAATAAAGGATTCAGAATCTTACGAAAAACTTCAAAGGAAATTAATTATTATTCTGGTAAGATTGATAAAAAAGTATATTGTTGAAACTGGTGATATTCTTATTTCTTGGTCGGGAACTCTAGGGTGTTTTTTTCAGTGGTACGGTAAGACAGCTGTATTAAATCAACATATTTTTTTAAAGCTGTTTTTTTGATAAGCTAGATATTAATAAATCTTATTTCAAATATGTTGTTGAAAAAGGGTTACAAGATGCTGTCAAAAAATACTCATGGTTCTACTATGAAGCATTTAACTAAAAATATTTTTGATAATATTATAGTTTCTTATACAAGTTTAAAAGAGCAACAGAAGATTTCAAGGAAACTAGATTTGTTGAGCAAGCTAATTTCAATGAGACAAGAACAACTTGAAGAGCTTAATCTGCTCGTCAAATCCCGATTTAACGAGATGTTTGAAGATTATCCTGACTCAGTATTCTTAGATACATATATAAAAGAACTGAGAGCAGGTAAAAGTTTAGCTAGTGAGGAAAAATAATAAGAATAAAGTATTAAAAACAGGAGCTGTATCGTACGATTATTTTTAATTCCTCTGAAGTAAAAATTTACCAATTGACTATATTCCCTTAGATGAACATAAAGTTGAAATAGGGGATGTAATTATTAGTCGTATGAACACTTCTGAACTAGTTGGGGCTGCTGGGTATGTTTGGGCTATCAATAGTGATAATATATATTTGCCAGATAGATTATGGAAGGTTATTCTGAATGATCGAGTAAATCCAGTTTTCTTATGGAAGCTTATTACAAAATGAGAAAAACAAAAATTAAAAATTAAGAGAATTTCCTCTGGAACTAGTGGGAGTATGAAAAATATTTCGAAATCAAAATTTTTACAAATTAGAGTCCCCTCCCCTCTTTCCCTCCAAAACGAGTTCGCAGACTTTGTAGCTCAGGTAGACAAATCACAATTTGGCAATTCAAAAATCACTAGAAGAACTTGAAACTTTGAAGAAATCTCTTATGCAGGAGTATTTTGGCTGATATTCTATCGTTGTAATTACGGTAATTATTTGTTATAATACTTCAAAGGAGGAAATCAGATGGTAGTAAAAACAAGAAAACAAGGAAATTCAATCACCATTACCATTCCAAGTGAATTCAATATTCCAAGTGGTGTTAAATACGAAGCAAAATTGTTACCAAGTGGTGAAATTATCTTTACTCCCGAAGAGTCTGGACATCAGATTTCTTATGTATCTGATGATGCCTTTGACTTAAATTTGGACAAAATTTTTGACGAATACGATGATGTTTTCAAAGCTTTGGTGGAAAAATGACAGTCTATCTGACAGAAAGGCAAATCGAGAAAAATCAATGCTTTAGCAATTCAACGGTATTCACCTAATGAAAAAATTCAAACAGTTAGTCCTTCTGCCTTAAATATGATTGTCAATTTACCAGAACAATTTGTCTTCGGTAAACCTCTTTATCCAACAATTTTTGATAAGGCAACGATACTATTTGTCCAATTGATCAAGAAGCATGTTTTTGCCAACGCTAATAAACGAACTGCTTTCTTCGTTTTGGTGAAATTTCTACAGTTAAATGGTTATCGTTTTTCTGTAACAGTTGAAGAAGCGGTCGATATGTGTGTAACTATCGCAGTAGAATCCTTAACAGATGAAAGGTTATCTAGCTACACCAAATGGATTTCTGAACATACATTTAGAGTTAATGGCAACAATTAAGCTTGGATGTTTAAATCCTATAAGTAAAAAATAGATAAACAGACAGTATTAGAATTCTGTAATTCAGAAAACTAATATTGTCTCTTTTTATTGAAATAATGAAAGTGAGAAAATATGGAAACAAAAGTGACAATCATCATTCAAGAAATGCTACCCCTTTTAAACAATGCACAATTACTAGCATTACGGGAGAGTTTAGAGCGTCATTTAGTGAGTGGTGTAAATCAACAGAAGTATACGAATAAATCCTTGTTAGCCTTGTTTATTACTGCTAAACAGGTGGAGGGTTGTAGTGCAAAAACCATTCGTTATTATCAAAGGACCATTGAAAATTTATTTACAAGCATAAAGCAGTCTGTAACACAACTGACAACAGATGATTTGAGAAGTTATCTAGCACAGTATCAGTCAGAAAAAGATTGCAGTAAAGCAAATTTGGATAATATCCGACGCATCTTGTCTTCGTTTTTTGCTTGGCTTGAGCAGGAGGAATATATCATCAAAAATCCTATTCGACGGATAAAAAAGATTAAGACCGAACAAACTGTGAAAGAAACTTATACTGATGAACATCTTGAAATCATGCGAGACAATTGTGAAAACTTAAGGGATTTAGCAATGATCGATCTACTAGCTTCTACAGGAATGCGCGTGGGAGAACTTGTTCAACTGAATCGCTCAGATATTGACTTTGAAAATCGAGAATGTGTTGTATTTGGGAAAGGTAAAAAGGAGAGACCTGTTTATTTTGATGCTCGTACGAAAATCCATTTAAAAAACTATATCAATAGCAGAGAAGATAATCATCCAGCTCTTTTTGTTACCTTGCTTGGAAAAGCCCAGAGACTCGGAATAGCTGGTGTTGAGATTCGATTAAGAAAGTTAGGTCAAAAGCTTGGAATTCAAAAGGTTCACCCTCATAAATTCAGAAGAACACTAGCAACAAAGGCAATTGATAAGGGAATGCCAATTGAACAAGTCCAAAAACTGCTAGGTCACAGCAAAATTGACACAACCTTAGCCTATGCTATGGTCAACCAAAGTAATGTCAAACATTCCCATCAGAAATTCATCTCTTAAGTGCAAATCCCGATATTTCGAGGAGGTGGTTGCATGAAGAAAGTGAAACTAGGTGAAATTTGTGAGATACAAGCAGGAGGAACTCCTTCAAGAAATAAGCAAGAATTTTGGGTTCAAGGTAATATACCTTGGGTAAAATAAAAGATATAAACTCAAAAATACATTTCTAAAGTTGAAGAACATATTACAGATTTAGGGTTGCGGTTTTCCTCTGCAAAATTATTTTTCAAGAGGTACGATATTGTATACTATTTTTGCTACTATTGGTGAAGTAGCTATATTAGATATTGATGCTGCAACAAATCAGGCTATAGCAGGTTTACATTTAAAGTCTGAAAAAGTATTAAAAGAATATCTTTATTTTTCCTTCTTTCTATTAAAAATAGAGTAAAAAACGATAGTAGAGGAGTAGCTCAGAATAATATTAATTTAACGTACTTAAAAATATAGAGGTCCCTATTGTTTGAAAATAGTATTCAGCAAGAAATTTGTAATAATTTAACTAAAAATAAATCAAATAATTACTCTACGTAATCAGCAACTCATAGAACTCTCAAACCTTGTAAAAATCCCGATTTAACGAGATGTTTTGGGGATGTTATTCTTAATGACAAAGAATGGAAAATTAGCAAATGGAACGAGATTCTTACTATAAGAAATGGTAAAAATCAAAAGAATGTTGAAGATAAAAACGGACAATTCCCTATTTATGGAAGTGGCGGAATTATAGGATATGCTAAAGATTGGATTGTGAAAAAATTCGGTAATTATTGGACGTAAAGGAAATATAAATAAACCGATTTTAGTAAGAGAAAACTTTTGGAATGTAGATACAGCGTTTGGTTTAGAACCTACTTTAGAAAAAATAAACTCAGAATATTTATTTTATTTCTGTCAATTATACAATTTTGAAAAAGTTAAATAAGGCTGTAACTATACCTAGCTTAACCAAATCAGATTTATTAGATATTTCCATCCCCTCCCCCTCTTTTCCCTCAAAATGAGTTCGCAGACTTTGTGGCTCAGGTAGACAAATCACAATTTGCTTGTCAGATGGCCATAAAACTGTGGAGAAATAGCTTAAAAATCTAGTATAATATAGCTATCTATTTAATCAAAGTGAGAGAAAAATGGGAAATTTTGATTTTCTTTTAAATAACAAGGAGTATGAATCTTTTTCAAGGCCCTGTATAGAAGCTGAAAATATGATTGGGACATCCACTGTAGCGACAGCATTCATGGCTCGTCGTGCCTTGGAGCAGGCTGTTCATTGGATTTATAGCCATGATTCCTATTTGAAGCCCCCTATCGTGCTACCTTGTCTTCATTGGTGTGGGATGATGACTTTAGAGAAATCGTAGATCCAGAGCTTCATAGTCAGATGGTTCTCTTGATACGTTGGGGTAATCATGCTGCTCATGGTGGGGAGATCAAGGAACGCGAAGCGATTTTAGCCTTACATCATTTGTACCAGTTCGTAAACTTTATTGATTACTGCTATAGCAATGAATTTGTGGAACGTTTTTTTGATGAGAAATTATTGCCACTTTCAGAGAATGTCAAGAAAAGAGAAACACCACAAGCCATGGTGGAACTGCAAGACAGTTTACCTGTTATGCCTGACTTTCATGAACAAATGGCTGTACAGTCCTTGGAAGTTCAAGAAAATTATACAGAAAAACGCGAAACTGCTGCTCAACGGCAAGAAGTTTCCTTTCATATCGATCAGTTATCTGAGGCTGAGACGAGAAAACTCTTTATTGATATTGATTTACGCTTAGCGGGTTGGAAATTTGAAGAAAATTGTCGAGTTGAAGTCGCTGTTAATGGACTGAAACACGGCTCAGGAACAGGTTATTGTGATTATGTCCTTTATGGTAAAAATGGAAAGATTTTAGCAATTATTGAAGCTAAAAAGGCTGCAGTTAATCCAGAAGTCGGTGAAGTACAAGTTAAGGAATATGCTAAAGCGCTAGAGGAAAAAATAGGTTACCAACCGATTTGTTTTATTACAAATGGCCTCAAGCACTACATTCTTGATGGTGTAAATCGTCGCCAGGTCGCAGGATTCTATTCGCAAGAAGAATTGCAATTATTGATGGACAGACGACATTTGCAAAAACCACTTGAGGATATTTCTAGTAAAATCAGAGACGATATCTCTGGAAGATATTACCAGAAACATGCGATTGCAAGTGTTTGTGAGGCTTTTTCTAACAATCGAAGACAAGCTCTTTTGGTAATGGCAACTGGTTCTGGGAAAACTCGAACAGCAGTCTCTCTTGTTGATATCCTATCACGTCACAATTGGGTCAAAAATATTCTCTTTCTAGCTGACCGAACATCTCTTGTAAAACAAGCCTATGATTCATTTAGGAAATTACTTCCAGATCTTTCGGTTTGTAACTTTTTAGAGGATAAAGCTGGGGCACGATCAAGTCGTATGGTGTTTTCTACTTATCCGACCATGATTGGAGCTATTAGTGATCAGGAAGAAGTCATTCAACGCCCTTTCACTGTTGGTCATTTTGATCTTATCATTATTGACGAGTCCCACTGTCTCTATTTATCAAAAATACAAGACCATTTTTTTGATTATTTTGATACTAGAATCGTAGGCTTAACGGCCACACCTCGTCAGGACCTTGATAAAAACACTTATGGATTTTTAACTTGGAAAAATGGTGTTCCTACCTATGCTTATGATCTTGAAAAAGGCTGTTGAGGATGGCTACTTGGTATCCTATCATTCGATTGAAACCAAGTTAGAATTACCTACAGACGGGCTTCATTACGATGATCTATCCCAAGAAGATAAAGAATATTTTTGATAGCCAATTTGAAGATGATAGTCTAGAAAAAGACATTGATGCTGGAGCTTTTTAATTCCTTTATTTTTTTAATAAAGGTACAGTAGAGATTGTTCTAGATGAACTAATGACGAGAGGGATTCAGACGGCTTCGGGTGATGAGATTGGAAAAACTATCATCTTTGCCAAGAATCATCACCATGCGGAATATATTAGAGATTTTTAATAAACGCTATCCTGAAAAGGGGAGCGACTATGCTCAGGTGATTGATTACAGTATTAAAACATTATCAGACCTTGATTGATGATTTTAAAATTAAGGAGAAAAAATCCTCAAATTGCAATTTCAGTTGATATGCTTGATACAGGTATTGATGTCCCAGAGGTTGTCAATTTAGTCTTTTTCAAGAAAGTGCGATCAAAAACAAAATTTTGGCAGATGATTGGTCGTGGAACCCGTCTCTGTAAAGATTTGTTTGGACCTGATCAGGATAAGGAAAACTTTTTAGTATTTGATTATGGTGACAACTTTGAATACTTCAAAGCAGATCCGCGAGAAGGAAATGGACGTCATATTGTTCCCTTGGCACAGCGTTTGTTTAATATCAAGGTGGACTTGATTCGTGAACTACAAGACCTTCACTATCAAGAGGATCCATTTGCAAGAGAGTATCGTCAGCAACTCGTCTCAGAACTTCATAGTCATGTAGAGGAATTGAATGAGTTAGACTTTAGAGTTCGTATGGTCTTAGATATGGTTTTATACCTATAAGAAATTAGAAAATTGGCAAAATCTTACAATGATTTCATGTGAAAATCTTCATACTCATATATCTCCTCTCATGTTTGATGAAGATAAAGAAAATGAAATGGCGAGACGCTTTGATTTATGGATGTTAGAAATTCAAGTAGGACAACTAACCTCTAAGCCATCACGAACTCATATATCTCAAGTTATGAAAACTGCTCAGGCTCTTACTTCTGTTGGCAATATCCCTCAGGTCTTTGCACAGGCTGAAATTATCAGGAAAGTGCAAGAACCTGAATTTTGGGAGGAAGTAAGCTTGTCTGAACTTGAAAAAAATACGCCTTTCTCTAAGAGATTTATTGCAATTCTTGGATAAAAAAAGAGCCGAAAGGTATATTATGTCAATTTTGAAGATCGAATTCTGTCTACTGTATATGAAACCACCCCTTATTTGCAGGTAAATGATCTTCGATCCTATAACGAAAAAGTTGAGCATTATTTGAAAGCTCATTTGGATGAGGAAGCAATTTCTAAATTGTATCATAACAAGAAGTTGACTCCTCAAGATTTATTAGCATTAGAAACTCTATTATGGGAAAAAAATTAGGAAGTAAAACTGACTATCAGCAGCACTATGAGAACAAGGCTATTCCTAGATTGGTTCGTGAGATTATTGGTTTTGAATAGAGAGGCCGCTAATCAAGTCTTTTCTAAGTTCTTGTCAGATGAAAGCCTTAATGCTAAGCAAATTTCTTTTGTGAAATTGATTGTCGATTATGTCGTTGAAAATGGTTATATGGATAAGTCTATCCTGACACAAGAACCGTTTTAAATCTTATGGATCCGTACAAGTACTATTTCAACATCAAATACCAGTATTGAGGAATATTGTCCAAACAATTGACTTAATCAATAATCGAGCTGAAGAAGTAGCTTGAATATAGAAAGAGAACTACCATGCAAACACAAGAAGAAATGAATGTTCTGGTACCTGAAAAAAACTAGCGGAAATTGAACGTGATTATGATGTTACCGTATTGTGGGCAATTGAGTCTGGCAGTCGCGCTTGGGGCTTTGAGTCTCCGGATAGTGACTTTGATGTGCGTTTCATTTACAAACATAAGCAAGATTTTTATCTAAGCTTGAATGATCATCGCGATGTCATCGAACTACCAATTGACGATACCTGGGATGTGAGTGGCTGGGATTTGAACAAGGCTTTAAAACTCCTTTATAAGTCAAATCCAACCCTCTTTGAATGGTTACAGTCGCCAATCGTTTACCAGCAAGATGCAGATTTTATTGACCGTATCCGTCCGCTTGTCAGTCAGTATTTTTCCGAGAAAAAGATGCTCCACCATTACTTGAATACTGCTAGAACTCAAATGAATAAGTATCTTTCAGGAGATAAGGTCAAACCTAAAAAGTATTTCTATGCACTTCGTCCCATTTTAGCTTGTCGTTGGATTGAAAAACATCACTCTGTTCCACCGATTTTGTTTGATGATTTGGTCAAAGAACTCCTCCCTGATGAAATGAAAGAGCATGTGTCTAGATTGCTTGATATAAAGGTAAAGGGACCTGAAGGTATGGAAATTGAGCCGATAGAGCCAATTCAGGACTTTATCATCAAAAATATCCAAGAGCTGGATGACTACGTCCAAAGTGTTACAGAGGAAAAGAAAGACTGGAAAGCTCTCAATCAATTTTTTACTTGAAGAATTAAGTCGTGACTGAGGTTAATTATGGGAAAATGGACTTGTAGATGTGGTCAAGCAATGAACGACCACAAAGCCCCTGATCCAAATGCTTATTCGGTTTATTCGGATGAGTTGTTTGAAGAAATTTTTAACAATACTGATGAACATGATAGAATTTCTTATGAAGACATTTCAGAGGCTTCCTTTTATATGTGGAAATGTCCCAATTGTGGTAGTTTTATGGTCTTTGGTGAAGAGGATAATAAAGATTGTTTCACTTTTTATGAGCGCCAGACCAGTGCAAAAGCAGAACCACTTTTCGATCCTGATCAAGAGTTAAATATTGTAGTAGTTGAGTTTCAAGAAGGTGGAAATGGTTATACTTATATCTGTGACGACCCAACTATTCATGTCGGGCATGGTGTGCTTGTTCCAACCGGAAAGGAAAATACTGAAAAAACTGCTTTAGTTGTCCAGAAGTATCATGCCCTACCAAAGGATATCACTTTTCCCGTCGAAAAGTTAAAACGTGTCATTCGTAGGTATACAGATTTTGATCCACTGACTTCTACAATAGTTTGTGCAAATCTAGTTAAACATGGAAGGATTTTAGATGTTTGCTTGAAAAAAGTAAAAGTAGATTCTAAACAAATTTACCATGCAATCAAAACTCCCTTGGGACACTTTTGGTTAGAGTTAAATGGAGTTCCTATTCCAATGAAAATCTCACAAATACAAGCCAGAGATAAAAAGTATCAGGTGGATGGTGCTTTTTATATTAAGCCCGCCAAAGTAAACTATAGAAAATTCTTCACACTAGAGTTATGTGCAGATTTTGATATTGACGCCTCTCGTTGGATTGACGTTCTATCAGATGAAAATGTTTGGGGAAACACCTGGGAAATGAATGGCCTTCAATTTGGAATTACTGCAGGAGAGTCCCCAGAATTTGAAGATGAAGTAGTTGCAAGAAAATTTAGCCGTATCCCACTTTATTATGACTGGCATCCAGAATTTGAAGACTATTATGGCTTCAGTATAGCTTGGAAAAAATACGAGTCTGATAGTGATTTGTCGATTGATTTCTATACAACATAAGCTAGAGGAGAATAAGCATGAATCAAGCCTGGGAATTATTGTTTGAAGGGAAGATTGATGAGGCCAAGAAATTAGTCTCAGAAACCTTCTCGTTAGAAACTTGTAAGGATTATAGACTTCTCAATTTGATGGGTTATATCAAGCTCTTTGAAAAAGACTATCAAGAAGCTTTGTTGATTTATCAAAACTATCTTGAAGTAGCTATATCAAGTCAAGATAAAGAAAATGAACATATAGGCTATCACCAGTTAGCTATGGTTTATCGTGAAATGAATGACTATCAAACAGCTCTTAACTATATCAATAAAGAGCGAGAAGTTATTGAAGATTCTTTTTCAGAGGATGCACTCAAATCTTCTGTCAATAATTATGAGCAAGGTTATTTACGATTAAAACTAGGGGAAATAGCAAAAGCAATCATGTATATGGAACAGTCCTTAAAGCAAGCTTTACAAACAGACGATCTGATAGCTCAAGCCTGTTCCCATAGAGGTTTAGGTGAGATTTATTCTGCTGAAAATTCAGAAAAATCGCAAGAGAATTTTTTACAAGCTATCGAACTTTTTGAAAAAGCAGGCGATCAGATCGGAGCACGAGAAGTTAAAATCTTACTAAACAAGAAAAAGTAGCCCACTCAGGCTACTTTTTAAAATTCTTTATAAACATAAGGATTCTCTGGTTTATCGACTTTTACAAAGGATTGGATTTCAAGAGTTGGGAGGATTTGGTTGAGTTCTTTGTGGTAGCGATTGCTAATCTTACCTTTGACTCTCACCCAAGTATTATTTTCGTACTGATTGGTGTTTCCTGTAGTCAAAAGTCCAAAAACTCCTGAATCAGCGATACAGTGCATGACACCAAAACGAAAGACAAATTGACTATTAGAGTAATTGGGATCATTGTAGACAAAAGCCAGTAAACTCGATTTTCTTACCTTCAAATTCATTTGGATAATCATAGATAGCTTCCATGATCTCCAGGTAATTTTCATCATTGATAACTATACTAGATTGAGCTAAGTATTTATCAGCACTCTTTCGAATAATATTTTCGTGAGCTGTTTGTGAATAAAAGCGACTGGTATCTGGCTTGAGATACTGACTACTCGTTCCTTCACTTGCTTGGATTGCTTTTGTCAATCCCTTCTGATAAAGGGAAATAATATCCTTTTGCAGATACTGTTTGTGAATCCAGAGTGACAGTTGGAAAGGTAAATCCAACTAACAAGGGTAAACTTAAGAGGGTAAAACTGGCAAGCTTGGCTGAAAAACTATGTAAGTGACTATGTTCTTTCAAACGCTTGAAGCAAATATAAGCTTGAACGATGGCTAGTAACAAAGATAAAAACATAGTGATATAAGCCAGATATGAGTAGTGGAGGTTTATATACTGATTGAGCTTACCTGATAGATGCAGATAAAGGGTTAAGATAAAATAGCCAAATAAGATAAAAAATCGAATCATAGCATCACCCCGACTAGATAAGAATAGACAAGAACAACAAGAGTTACAATTGTCATGAATTGCCAAATAAAGCGAGTTTTGAGATAATTCTTCATCATGAGGAGGTTCTTGACATCAAGCATGGGACCTATAACCAGAAAGGCAAGCACTGGAGCAAAGTCAAAACTTGATAGAAGAGAAGATCCGATAAAGGCATCCGCTTCACTACAGAGTGATAGAAGGAAGGACAGGACCATCAGAAGAACAATCGCAAGTAGTGGTGTTGCGCTGATGGATGTCAGGATACGAGTTGGAACATAAACCTGGACTATGCTAGCAAACAGACAGCCAAAAACCAAGTAACGCCCCATATCAAAGAATTCATCAATAGCTTGAATGAATACCTGAAGAATTTTTTGACTTTTAGTCAAGTGAGAAAAATCATGCTCATGGCAAGCCAATCTATTTTCTTTTTGGATAGGTTCCTCCCAGACAAAACCAAGAAAGATACCCAATATAGTAGCAACGAGAATAGAGCCCAAAGCACGTAGTAACACCATTTTAAATGAATTACCAAAGGCCGAATAGGTCGCAAAGAGTACGATGGGATTGATGATAGGAGCTGTTACTAGAAAGGGAACAGCTGTATAGCTTGGAACCTTCTTCTCCAAGAAGCGGTTGATGATTGGAACAATTCCGCACTCACAAGATGGGAAGAGAAACCCTATAAATGTACCAAAAAAGATTCTCCCCAAGGGATTTTTAGGGAGAAATCTATAAACTTTCTCAGGAGTCACATAGACTTCGATAGCACCAGAAATAATGCTTCCAATCAAAAACGAAGGGTAGAGCTTCAATGATGATTGATAGAAAAAAATAGCGCCAGCTTGTAAAATACTCGAAGGCAGACTTTGAAAAATCGTCATCTATTTTTTCTTTTCTGCCTTATCTTTCTTTTCTTTGTCGTCTGGAAATGTCACTTGTTTCAAATCAGGGAGTTTAGCGAATTCTTCGAACATCTTATCTAAGTCATCAGTTTTTGTAAATTTAACAGCCATTGGGCATACCTCAATTCTTATAGTTTCCTCTATTATACTATTATTTCAGCCAAAAAGTTTAATTTTAAATTGTTAAGACCAATGAATTTTAATCTTCAACAAATACCAAGCTAACTGTGACATTAATGAAAACAAGCTTTCTTCCTTATGGTATAATAGGTACATGGATAAAAAATATGAAAAAAATTTCCCAAGATTTGGGTGTAACCTTAAAAGCAAATTGATACGGTTTTGTCTTTGACAGCAGAAGGAGCAACAATTCCTTTATCGCTCGTTATCGGAAAGACATGACTGGTAGTTTGGATGAGGTGGCTATCAAAGCTATTATCGACCTTGATAAAAGTCTTACCAACCTCAATGATCGTAAGGAAGCGGTCTTAGCTAAGATTCAAGAACAAGGAAAGTTGACCAAGGAATTGGAAGAAGCTATCCTAGCAGCTGAAAAACTCGCAGACGTTGAAGAACTCTATCTTCCCTATAAGGAAAAACGTCGTACAAAGGCAACTGTCGCCCGTGAGGCTGGACTTTTTCCTCTTGCTCGCTTGATTTTACAAAACGTTCCTCATTTAGAAGCTGAAGCAGAAAAATTTGTCTGTGAAGGTTTTTCTAGTGGCAAAGAAGCCTTGGCGGGGGCAGTGGACATCTTGGTTGAAGCTCTTTCTGAGGATGTTAACTTGCGTTCGATGACCTATCAAGAAGTTCTTAGACATTCTAAGATTACATCTCAACTTAAAGACGAAACTCTAGATGAAAAGCAGGTTTTTCAGATTTATTATGATTTTTCAGAGACAGTTGGAAATATGCAGGGTTATCGTACCTTGGCCCTCAATCGTGGGGAGAAGCTAGGTGTCTTGAAGGTCGGTTTTGAACATGCGACGGACCGTATTCTTGCCTTCTTTGCTGCTCGTTTCAAAGTTAAGAACGCCTATATTAACGAAGTTATTCAGCAATCTGTTAAGAAAAAAGTATTGCCAGCTATTGAGCGCCGTATTCGTACCGAACTAACTGAGAAGGCAGAAGAAGGAGCCATTCAACTATTTTCTGACAATTTGCGTAATCTTCTCCTTGTTGCACCTCTTAAAGGGCGCGTGGTTCTTGGATTTGACCCTGCCTTTCGTACAGGTGCCAAGCTTGCGGTCGTTGATGCGACTGGAAAGATGTTGACGACACAAGTCATTTATCCAGTCAAACCAGCTTCAGCTCGTCAGATTGAAGAAGCAAAGAGAGATTTGGCAGATTTGATTGGCCAATATGGTGTTGAAATCATTGCTATCGGAAATGGTACTGCTAGTCGTGAGAGTGAAGCCTTTGTAGCAGAAGTACTTAAAGATTTTCCGGACGTCAGCTATGTCATTGTCAATGAAAAGTGGCGCATCTGTCTATTCAGCTAGTGAACTTGCCCGTCAAGAGTTTCCTGACTTAACCGTTGAAAAACGTTCTGCTATTTCTATTGCTCGTCGCTTGCAAGACCCACTTGCTGAATTGGTTAAAATTGATCCAAAAATCCATCGGTGTCGGTCAATATCAGCACGATGTTAGTCAGAAAAAACTATCTGAAAGTCTGGACTTTGTTGTTGATACAGTAGTTAACCAAGTTGGTGTCAATGTCAATACAGCTAGTCCAGCCTTACTTTCGCACGTAGCTGGTCTTAACAAAAACAATCTCTGAAAATATCGTTAAGTATCGTGAAGAAGAAGGTAAAATCACTTCACGCGCCCAAATCAAGAAAGTTCCTCGTTTAGGTGCTAAAGCGTTTGAACAGGCTGCAGGTTTCCTCCGTATCCCTGAAAGTAGCAATATCCTTGACAATACTGGTGTTCACCCAGAAAAACTATGCAGCGGTTAAGGAACTCTTCAAACGTTTGGACATTAAAGACCTAAAATGAAGAAGCGCAAGCCAAACTCAAATCTATTTCAATCAAGGAAATGGCCCAAGAATTAGACCTCGGTCAAGAAACACTTAAAGACATTATTGCTGACCTTCTCAAACCAGGACGTGATTTCCGTGATTCTTTTGATGCTCCAGTCCTACGTCAGGATGTTTTGGATATCAAGGACTTAAAAGTTGGGCAAAAGCTTGAAGGAGTCGTGCGCAACGTCGTTGACTTCGGTGCCTTTGTTGATATCGGTATCCATGAGGATGGTCTCATTCATATTTCTCACATGAGCAATAAATTTATCAAACATCCAAGTCAAGTAGTATCGGTCGGCGATTTGGTAACCGTTTGGGTGAAGAAAATCGATGCTGACCGCGAAAAAGTGAATCTGTCGCTTCTTGCACCTAATGAATCTAACTGATTACGTTAAACAGGTTTCTATAGAAGATTTTGGAAAAACCTTTTCAAACACCAAGCTCAATGGAATACTCGTCTACGGTCGACAGGTGGGCGATTTTTCCCTAAGGATGGTCATTTGGATTTCAATCCCAAAGTCTATCAAGAACTTGGTTTAGAGGTTTTTTTCGTAAAATTGTTCGTCATGAGCTCTGCCATTACCATCTTTACTTTGAAGGCAAGGGCTATCAGCATAAGGATTTAGCCTTTTAAGCAACTTTTTAAAAAGAGGTAGACGGTCTCCGCTTTGTTCCTCCCTTGTCAAGTTCCAATCAAAAACCAAGCTTAGTCTATGTTTGTCAGTCTTGTCAGCAAATCTATCAAAGAAAGCGAAAAATCGATACCAAAGCGTTATCGTTGTGGTCTCTGTCGTGAAAGCTCCTCTTGTTAAATCGGCCTAAGGACTGATGTAGTAAATTTAGCTTAGTGCTATACTAAGATTAAGAAATCCGAAAGAGGAATAAATTATGAATACAAAATTTTATAAAATGAGACGAAATCGCATGATATCAGGTGTTCTTGCAGGTCTATCTGATAAATGGAATCTTGATGTAACCCTTGTACGTTTCCTTTTTGCAATCTTTACAATCGCAAACTTTGGACTCGGAATTATTATCTACATTATCCTAGCTTCGATCCTACCAACAAAAGAAGATATCGAAGCTGAAATGTATGGAACAGGCCCACGCAAGATCAAAGAAGCCCAGCCTATCAATGATGACGAAGGTTGGTTTTGGTGATTTTTATTAACTGTTTATATTTTTGATAGCAAAAAAAGATACGCGCGGTATCTTTTTTTAAATACTAAACAATTGTCCAAATAGATAGGCCACTCCCATGGTTAAAAAGACCAATACAAAGGTTACGAATCATAGCTGTTTTGGTTGGTGCTTTTCCAAGTTTAGCACTGGTGTAGCCGGTAACTAATAGAGAAATTGCTACAATAACAACAGTAGCAGGGATTCGGTAGTCACTTGGAAAGATTGTAACCGAAAGCATTGGTGGTAAACTACCAAGAACAAAAGCGATGAAGCTAGATGTTGCAGCATGCCAAGGATTAGTAAATTCTTCGTACTCGATTCCGTATTTTTCCTCAACCAAAAGCCTTGAGAGGATTTTTTAGAAAAGCTTTTATTGACTAAAAAGTTGAGCTGAAGTTTCACACTCACCATTTTGAAGATAAGCAGCATAGAGGGATTTTTTTGCAGCTTCGAGATCCTTATCCAAAAGTAATTGTTCACGCGCTACAGCGGCTTCCTCAGTGTCTTTTTGAGTAGATACAGAGACATACTCGCCTCCAGCCATTGAGAAGGCACCTGCTAAGATTGCTGCTAAACCTGAGAGAAAGATAATCCAGATATTGCTGGTTGCACTGGCAACCCCTATAACAACACCTGCAATGGAAATAATCCCGTCATTAGCTCCAAGAACACCAGCACGTAGGATATTTAAACGACCAGCAAAGTTTGTATCTATTTCATGTTTATTTTCTGACATAGTATTCTCCTTTATATCTAGTATAAAAGGATAGGAGAAGTGAAAACAAACATTTTTAACTATCTGAAAAAGTTCTACAATTCTAATAAAAGATTGCTATTTTTTTCTCTATCAGGCATAGCCATAGCTATTGCTTATGCCAAGATATAACAAAGTTGTATTTGTAACCTAGTGAAATAGGTGATACAATGAACCTAATGAAATCTTTGGAGGTCTGATGATGACTCGTGAATTTAAATTTGAAACCCTACAATTGCATGCAGGACAAGTTGTAGATGCTACTACCAAATCTCGTGCTGTACCAATTTACCAAACAACATCTTTTGTATTTGAAGATACACAAGAAGGAGAAGAACTTTTTGCACTTCAGAAAGCTGGGAATATCTATACTCGTATTACTAACCCAACAACTTCAGCCTTTGAAGAGCGTATTGCAGCTCTTGAAGGTGGTGTTGGTGCTCTTGCCACAGCATCTGGGATGGCAGCTCTTACTTATACTATTCTTGGACTTGCTCACGCAGGTGACCATGTTGTTGCAGCTTCAACTATCTACGGTGGTACTTTTAACCTATTGAAAGAAACCCTTCCTCGTTACGGAATCACCACAACTTTTGTTGATATCGATAATCTAGAAGAGGTAGAAGCAGCGATTAAAGACAATACCAAACTTGTTTTGATTGAAACCTTGGGAAATCCAGTCATCAACATTCCTGATATCGAAAAAATTGCTGAAATTGCTCATAAACATCAGATTCCTTTGGTTGCAGACAATACCTTTGCAACACCATATCTGATCAATGTCTTTTCTCACGGTGTAGATATCGCAGTCCACTCGGCTACTAAGTTTATCGGTGGTCATGGTACAACAATCGGTGGTGTTATCGTTGATAGTGGGAAGTTTGACTGGACTGCTTCAGGGAAATTCCCTCAATTAGTCGAAGAAGATCCAAGCTACCACAATATCAGCTATACTCGTGATGTTGGTGCTGCAGCTTTTATCGTTGCTGCTCGTGTTCAACTGCTTCGCGATATGGGAGCTGCCCTTTCACCATTTAACTCATTCTTGCTCTTGCAAGGCCTTGAAACACTTTCTCTCCGTGTAGAACGCCATGTTCAAAATGCTGAGAAAATCGTTGATTTCCTTGTGAACCATCCAAAGGTTGAAAAAGTTAATTATCCAAAATTAGCTGATAGCCCTTACCATACCTTAGCAGAGAAATATTTACCAAAAGGTGTTGGTTCAATCTTTACCTTCCATGTTAAAGGTGGAGAAGCAGAAGCACGTAAGGTGATTGACAACTTGGAAATCTTTTCAAACCTAGCCAATGTGGCAGATGCAAAATCATTGGTCGTTCATCCAGCAACTACAACTCATGCCCAGTTGTCTGACTCAGATTTAGAAGCAGCAGGGGTAACTAAAAATCAAATTCGTCTATCAATTGGTCTTGAAAATGTTGATGATTTGATTGAAGATTTGCGTCTTGCTCTTGAAAAATATTTAAAAATATATAAAAATTTATCTGGTTTAAGATCCTTCTCACGAATAATAAAGTGAGGAGGATTTTTATGTATAGTATTTCATTTCAAGAAGATTCACTCTTGCCAAGAGAACGGCTGGTGACAGAAGGAGTGGAGAGCTTGAGCAATCAGGAATTACTAGCTATTTTACTCAGAACAGGAACTCGTCAATCGACTGTTTTTGAAATCGCTCAAAAAGTATTGAATCAATTAAGTTGCTTAACTGATTTGAAAAAAATGACCCTACAAGAACTACAGGGATTATCAGGTATTGGTAGAGTGAAAGCTATTGAGTTGCAAGCCATGATTGAACTGGGCCATCGTATTCATAAGCAAGAAACCATGGAGGCAGAGAGTATTCTCAGTAGTCAAAGGTTGGCTAAAAAAAGATGCAAGCTGAACTGGGAGATAAAAACAAGAGCACCTGGTGGCGCTCTATCTTAATACTCAAAATCAAATCATTCATCAGCAAACCATTTTTATCGGCTCAGCTACTAGAAGTATTGCTGAACCACGGGAAATTCTCCACTATGCTTTAAAGCATATGGCAACATCTGTGATACTGGTTCACAATCACCCTTCTGGTGCTGTCATGCCAAGTAGAAATGATGACCATGTTACGAAGCTTGTCAAAAGAAGCCTGTGAATTAATGGGGGTTGGTCTTATTGGATCATCTTATCGTCTCACACTCCGATTATTTTTAGTTACCGTGAGAAGACGGATCTGAGTGTAAAAAAACCTGTATATGATACAGGTTTTACAATTCATTGACGACATAGTCGAAAAGTGTTTTATCTTTGGGGCGATTTTTCAAAGAGAAATTCAGGATGCCATTGAACACCGAGGTAAGGGAAACCATCCGTTGTTGTAACAGCCTCGATAATTCCATCTTTAGGATCATGAGCTACAACCTTGAGATTTGGAGCTAGGTCCTTAATACTCTGATGGTGGAAAGAGTTGATATGAGAGATTTCTCCATAGATTTCTCGAAGAATAGTATCAGGCTCGGTGACTAAACGTTGAGTTGTATACTCGGCTGAAGTATCCTGCCAATGGTCTTCAATATCTTGATAAAGAGTTCCTCCCATAGCCACATTAAAGAGCTGGGTGCCTCGACAAACAGAAAAAATTGGTTTCTTTTGTTTGATTGCTTCTTCAATGAGTGCCAACTCAAAAAAATCGCGTTGAAGGTGGTAGTCATCGCTATCGATCGTTTTAGATTCACCATAGAACTTTGGATCGACATTTTGTCCACCAGTTAAAATGAGTTTATCAATCAAGCTAATGTAGTAACTGGCCATTTCTTGATCACCAATTGGTAGGATAATGGGAATTCCCCAGCTTCCTTGACTCCTTCAACAAAGCCCTTCGCAGCATAGCTCATCATCAGCTCATCATCAGGATGAGCTTTTTCGTTTCCTGTAATCCCAATAACTGGTTTTTTCATAAAATGCTTACGCTTTTCTAATCCTCTTTTCTCATGAAATAGAGGAGAGTTTGCAATTCACTAGTTAAATCCACATACTGAGCTACCACATCTTTTGGTAGTTGGAGATGAACGGGTGAAAAGCTTAAAATTCCTTTAATACCTGCTTCAACAAGAAGATTAGCTACTTCTTGTGATTTGACACTCGGAACAGTTAAGATTGCAGTTTTAACATCTGCATTTTTATTTTTCTCCTTGATTTGGGAAATTCCATAAATTGGGATTCCATCGGGAGTTTTTGTCCCAACCTCAGGATGATCATCCAAATCAAAAAGCCATAATGATTTTTCATTTTGTTTCGTTCGTGGAAACGGTAGTGAAGGAGAGCGTGCCCCATATTACCAATACCCACCAACATAACATTTGTAATAGAATTATCATTTAGAAGATCAGCAAAAAACGTCATTAGTTTTTTGACATCGTAGCCAAATCCACGGCGACCAAGTTCACCAAAGTAGGAAAAATCTCGTCTAACGGTAGCAGAATCAATACCAATGGCCTCGGCAATTTGTTTTGAGTTGGCTCTTTCAATCTTTTCTGCATGAAATCTTTTAAAGATACGATAATAAAGAGAAAGTCTCTTTGCTGTTGCTTTTGGAATAGCAGACTGTTTTTCTTTCACAAAATCACAACCTTTCTAAATACTATTTTATAGAAAGATTGTGAAAAAATCAACAAAAATAAGAAAAAACTAAGAAAAATCTTAGCTTATCTTCGTAAAATCATAGTGAGATAGAAAACGATAGAGATTTCCCAGAAGCCCCTGATAGATTTCTTTTCCATTATAGGTCAGAGAAGTAATGACAGTGGTATCTGGAAGAGTCACACAGCCTGAAAGTGATAGCATGAGTGCTTCATAATCTTCGTATTCTAAAACGCGATCGACTTGATAGGTGTCTTTGTAAGTTAATCGAAACATGATTGCCTTCTATCTTTCGCTTTTAGTAAAGACATCACGTTCAACAAGACTATCCATCAAGAAGTAAAATTTCTCTTGGTGGATATGAGTTTCTTCTGACTTAAAGATATCGACTAAACGTAGACCAAATTTATCAGTGATGTTGATTTTTGCACCTGTTAAGTCTTTGTTGATGATAATCTTAAGTTGGAAACCTTCCCCACTATTTGGAACTTTTTCAAGAAGACGTGTTAGTTCATAGTTACCAACCTTAGTTTCAAAAAAAGTGTTATCTTTTAGAGTGAACTTTTTAACGGTTGGGCTAAGTGTGTAATCATAACGGCAATTTTTAAGACTAATGGTTTTTTCGAATGCCATTGAGTTAACCTCCAATGATTTCTTTTAGAGTTTGTGCGAGAGTGATTATTTCTTGCTCTGTATTTTGAGGTGAAATGCTGACGCGAACGGATTCGTGTAAGCGAGGAGAGTCTTCACCGTAGAAAGCCTGAAGAACATGACTAACCTGAACGACACCTGCAGTACAAGCAGAGCCAGTTGAAATAGAAATACCTTCAAGATCTAGACGAAGGAGTAGTAGATCATTACGTTGACCTGGGGAATCCAATATTAAGGACATAAGGTAGCTGGTCATTTCCTTGATTGAGGTAATAGTCTGTGTCAGCCATTTCCTTTAAGAATGTTTCTTTTTAGTTTTTGAACCTTTTCAAAGTTTTGTGCTTGGTTTTCAAGATCATCCTTTAGAGCTGCTACCATTCCCACAATGGCAGGAAGATTTTCTGTTCCTGCTCTTTTTTTCTGCTCTTGATCGCCACCATGAAGGTAGGAGTCAAAATCTGTAGATGCAGCATAGAGAAAACCAACTCCTTTTGGACCATAAAATTTGTGTGCAGAAGCGCTAAGAAAAATCAATTCCCAATTTTTCGGGAAGAATCTCTAATTTACCAACTGCCTGAACCGCATCGACATGATAGACGGCTGGATGATTTTTAGAACTTCCCCAATTTCAGCAATAGGTAAAAAGTGTACCAGTTTCATTGTTTGCAAACATAGTAGAAACAAGAATGGTATCTTCACGCAGTGCATTTTTGACCTGGTCTGCAGTAATTTCTTGATTTTCAGGCTGTAAAATAGTCACTTCAAAACCGAAATTTTCAACCAAGTATTTGATGGGTTCTAGAACAGCATGGTGCTCAATCGCAGTAGTGATAATGTGCTTTCCACGATTTTGATGGCGAAGGCAGTAGCCGATGATAGCAGTATTATTGCTTTCAGTACCACCAGTGGTAAAGAATATATGTTGTGGCTTTGTTCCTAGTAAACTTGCTAGTTCTTGACGAGCTTCTCGTAATAGTTTACCTGCTTGGCGCCCATGTCCATGAATACTAGAAGGGTTGCCATAAGTTTCTTGCATGACTTGAGTCATTGCTGAGATAGCTACTGAAGACATCGGAGTCGTTGCAGCATTATCCAAATAAATCAAAAACTCACCTAATTTCTATTTAAATAGTGGACTAACTGGTTTTCTTTCATGAATACGAACCATAGCATCACCAATCAATTCACTAGCAGTGATGTATTGTACGTTTTTAGGTTTTCTACTTTCTGTCAATACAGAATCTGTAACCAGGATTTCCTTTGATATTAGTTGCATCTAACAACTCCGCAGCACCATTAACGAATAATCCATGACTGGATACAGCGTAGATTTCAGTAGCACCATCGCGTTCCAAAAATTTTTAGCAGCTTCGGAGAAGGTGCGGCCAGTGTTCAGAATGTCATCAATCAAGATTGCCTTTTTACCTTCGACATCACCTATGATGTAACCTTGACTGCGTTCAGAATCATCTTGTGCATAATCAATGATGGCAATTGGAGCATCAAGATATTCAGCAAGACTCATGAGCACGTTTTTACACCAGAGTTTTTTTAGGACTAACAACAACCACATCTGAACCAGTTAAACCTTTATCGCAGTAATGTTTTTGCAAAAAGTGGGATAGTATAGAGGTTATCTACAGGAATGTCAAAGAATCCTTGAACCTGAACGGCATGGAGGTCAAGAGTCAATACACGACTAACTCCTGCTTTCACCAACATATTTGCAACCAGTTTTTGCAGTAAGTGGTTCGCGCGAAGAAGCGATACGGTCTTGGCGAGCGTAGCCGAAGTATGGGAGTACAACGTTAATGGTATTAGCACTAGCACGAACACAAGCATCAACCATAATCAAGAGTTCCATCAAGTGGTTATTTACTGGATAACTAGTTGATTGGATGATATAAACATCATATCCACGAACACTTTCTTCGATGTTAACTTGGATTTCACCATCTGAAAATTGGCGTGAAGATACTTTTTCCAAGTGGAACACCTGCAGCATCTGCGATTCTTTGAGCAATTTCCTGGTTGGAAGATAGTGCGAAAAGTTTCATGTTTTTTGTATCTGACATCGATAAACCGTCCTCTTTAAACTAAGTGAATCGCTGTAGTAAAACACTTTTAGTGATAAATGCTCTCTACAACAGATTCTATTATTTTTCATCCCTTTTATTTTATCAAAAAAAGAAGATTATTTCAGTATTTTTTCATATTTTCTATAAAACGAACCAATTTCGAAGGAGCTTTTTTGTAATGGATTTCATTGACTTGTAAAAATTCTTGGAAATCAAGACTACCTTGCTTACCATCTTCTACTTCTAATTCAAGCTCATAATCAACAATATCAAAGTATTGGCTTTGATCAAGAGCCATGAGTCCGATAGGAGTTTGCTTTTCGTAACGAACAGTAGTTAGGCAACCTAAAACTACCCAGCCACTGGTTGAAAGTCCACGGCTAGTCAATTCGTCAGAAATCATTCCTTGTGGAAGTTTACATTCTTTAAGACAATGGTTTGCTTCCTCTAGGCTTAGATCTTGATTGTACTCCATATTTCCAACTTTTTGTGGAATTTTTATAGTCAATTCAGCGCTATTTTCAAAAGTACGAATGCGCATAGCAATTTTATGCTTACGAAAGTAAAAATCAGGCGTATCTAGGTAGTAATTTTTGTGTAATAGGTGTGACTCCTGAAAAGTGAGTTTGTAATTTTTATATTCATCCTGGTTTAGGAGTGTTTTCATTTCAATTTCTAAATGTTTCATTTTTAACTTTTTCCTTATCTTTGAAAGCGATTATATGGTATAATAAGCATTGTATTTATTGTATAAGATTTTTTTCCTAGAAAAATCAAAAAGCTAGATAAATCGAAGTGTATAGAGAATTGGATGAAAAAGATATATGATTACAGAATGGGAAGAATTTTTAGATCCTTACATTCAGGCTGTCGGAGAGCTGAAGATAAAACTCCGAGGTATTCGAAAACAATACCGCAAACAAAATAAACATTCTCCAATTGAGTTTGTAACTGGTCGAGTCAAACCGATCGAAAGTATAAAAGAAAAAAATGGCTCGTCGAGGGATTGGATACGATACGCTGGAACAGGACTTGCAAGATATTGCAGGTTTACGCGTCATGGTTCAATTTGTAGATGACGTGAGCGAGGTTGTTGCCATCCTTCGTAAGAGGCAAGACATGAGAGTGGTACAAGAACGTGACTACATCACTCATCGAAAGGCTTCAGGCTATCGTTCTTACCATTTGATTATTGAGTATACTGTTGACACAATCAAAGGTGCAAGAACGATTCTGGTGGAGATTCAGATTCGTACCTTGGCTATGAATTTCTGGGCTACCATCGAGCATTCTCTTAATTATAAATATCAAGGCGATTTTCCAGAAGAAATTAAGAAACGCTTGGAAATTACTGCAAGGATATCCCATCAATTGGATGAAGAAATGAGTAAAATTCGTGATGATATCCAGGAAGCACAGGCACTCTTTGATCCATTGCATAGAAAGTTAAATGACGGGGTAGGTAATAGTGACGATACCGATGAAGAATACAGGTAAACGAATTGATCTAATCGCTAATCGCAAACCTCAAAGTCAAAGAGTCTTATATGAATTAAGAGATCGACTAAAAAAGAATAACTTTATATTAAATGATAAACATCCCGATATCGTGATTTCCATAGGTGGGGATGGGATGCTTTTGTCTGCTTTTCACAAGTATGAAGACCAGCTGGATAAGGTTCGCTTCGTTGGTGTTCACACGGGTCATTTAGGTTTCTATACGGATTACCGTGATTTTGAACTAGATCAATTGCTTACTAATTTACAGTTAGATACTGGAGCTCGTGTGTCTTATCCACTTTTTAAATGTAAAGGTATTTTTGGAAAAACGGAGAAGTGAAGATTTTCCGAGCTTTGAATGAGGCTAGCATTCGGAGAGCTGATAGGACAATGGTTGCCGATATTATCATTAACCAAGTGCCATTTGAACGTTTTAGAGGAGATGGCCTGACGGTATCGACACCAACCGGGAGTACAGCCTATAATAAATCTCTTGGTGGAGCTGTTTTGCACCCTACTATTGAGGCCCTACAATTAACAGAAATTGCGAGTCTCAACAATCGTGTCTACAGAACTTTAGGTTCGTCTATCATTGTGCCTAAGAAGGATAAGATTGAATTGATACCGACTCGCAATGATTATCATACGATTTCTGTTGACAATAGCATTTATTCTTACCGTAATATTGAAAGAATAGAATACCAAATAGACCACCACAAGATTCACTTTGTCGCAACACCAAGTCATACTAGTTTTTGGAATCGTGTCAAGGATGCCTTTATTGGTGAGGTGGATGAATGAGGTTTGAATTTATTGCTGACGAACATGTCAAGGTAAAGACCTTTTTAAAAAAACACGAAGTCTCGAAAGGTTTACTTGCCAAAATCAAGTTTCGAGGTGGAGATATTCGCGTAAACGGTCATCCACAAAATGCAACCTATCTCTTAGATATTGGGGATGTGGTTGTCATCTACATTCCTCCTGAGGAAGGTTTCGAGACACTGGAAGCCATTGATTATCCACTGGATATTCTGTTTGAAGATGATCATTTCTTGATTTTAAACAAACCCTTTGGTGTGGCCTCGATTCCTAGTGTCAATCATTCCAATACCATCGCTAACTTTATCAAGGGCTATTATGTGAATCAGAACTACGAAAATCAACAGGTCCACATTGTAACCAGACTAGATCGAGATACTTCGGGCCTCATGCTTTTTGCTAAACACGGATATGCCCATGCTAGACTAGATAAGCAGTTGCAGAAGAAAGCTATTGAGAAGCGTTATTTTGCTTTAGTTAAAGGAGATGGGTTTCTGGAGCCGAAAGGTGAAATCATTGCACCGATTGCTCGAGATGAAGATTCCATAATCACTAGACGAGTGGCAAAAGGTGGTAAATATGCCCATACCTCCTATCGTATAGTGGAGTCTTATGGCAATATTCATCTTGTTGATATTCAACTACATACAGGAAGGACCCACCAGATTCGTGTCCATTTCTCTCATATAGGTTTCCCTTTGCTTGGCGATGACCTATATGGTGGTAGTCTTAAACATGTCATAGAGCGTCAAGCTCTACATTGCCATTACTTATCGTTTTATCATCCTTTTCTTGAAGAGCAGTTGGAGATGGAAAGTCCACTGCCGGATGATTTCAACACCCTTATTACTCAGTTATCAAACAATAATTTATCTTAAAAGGAGTAAAAACTCATGGAAGTTTTTGAAAGTTTAAAAGCCAACCTAGTTGGTAAAAATGCACGTATTGTTTTGCCTGAAGGTGAAGAACCACGTATTCTTCAAGCAACAAAACGCATCGTAAAAGAAACAGAAGTTATTCCTGTCCTACTTGGAAATCCTGATAAAATTAAAATCTATCTTGAAATCGAAGGAATCATGGATGGTTATGAAGTAATCGATCCTGCACATTACCCTCAATTTGAAGACATGGTAGCATCACTTGTAGAACGTCGTAAAGGAAAAATGACTGAAGAAGAAGCTCGCGAAATCTTGGTTAAAGACGTGAACTATTTTGGTGTTATGTTGGTATACATGGGCTTGGTAGATGGAATGGTTTCAGGAGCTATTCACTCTACTGCGGCAACTGTTCGCCCAGCCCTTCAAATCATTAAAACACGTCCAAATGTTAGTCGTACTTCAGGTGCCTTCCTTATGGTTCGTGGCACTGAGCGTTACCTATTTGGTGACTGTGCAATCAATATCAATCCTGATGCTGAAGCATTGGCAGAGATTGCGATTAACTCTGCTATCACAGCTAAGATGTTCGGTATCGAACCAAAAATTGCGATGCTAAGCTATTCAACTAAAGGTTCTGGTTTTGGTGAAAGCGTAGATAAAGTTGTTGAAGCAACTAAGATTGCTCATGATCTTCGTCCTGACCTTGAAATTGATGGGGAATTGCAATTTGATGCTGCCTTCGTTCCAGAAACAGCTGCTCTTAAGGCACCAGGAAGCAAGGTTGCTGGACAAGCAAACGTCTTTATCTTCCCAGGTATTGAAGCAGGGAATATTGGTTACAAGATGGCAGAACGTCTCGGTGGATTTGCAGCGGTTGGTCCAGTATTGCAAGGTTTGAACAAACCAGTTAATGACCTTTCTCGTGGATGTAATTCAGACGACGTCTTCAAACTTACTCTTATCACAGCAGCCCAAGCTGTACACCAATAAAATACAAGATAGCTCCTTTTCTCTTAAAGGAGCTTTTCAAGTAGGAAGAATTCAAACTGGTTATTAAAAGGTGATAGGAATATCGGCTTTTTGTTAATACTCGGTGAAGTTTATAGATAAAACCTATAGATACCCAAAGACCTAGTTGGGACCATAGTCAATACTGCCAGTTCTATAGAAATTAGCTCATGCAATCTTTTGAATGACTATTTATTTTTTTACTCACTTAATGTTCAGAAAGGAGCATTTAGATTTGAAATATAAGTATTTACTCTTCGACCTCGACCACACACTACTCGATTTTGATGCTGCCGAGGATATAGCTCTGACTCAACTCTTGGAAGAAGAAGGAGTAGTGGATATACAAGCCTATAAAGATTACTATGTACCAATGAACAAGGCTCTTTGGAAGGATTTGGAACAGAAAAAAATTACAAAGGCTGAGTTAATTAACACACGTTTTGCAAAATTGTTTGCTCACTTTGGCATTGAAAAAGATGGGGCTTACTTAGCAGAGCGCTACCAGTTTTTCCTATCAAAACAGGGGCAGACTTTCCCAGGTGTCGAAGATTTATTAAAAAAATTGATAAGTAAGGGCTATGAACTCTATGCTGCGACAAATGGAATCACCTATATTCAGACAGGTCGTTTGGAACAATCTGGAATCGCACCATATTTCAAGGAAATTTTCATATCAGAACAACTCCATACCCAAAAACCAGATGCTGAATTTTATGAAAAAATTGGAGCTCGTATCCCTAATTTTTGATAAAAAAATCAGACCCTTATGATTGGTGATTCTTTGTCAGCTGATATTCAAGGTGGAAATAATGCTGGCATCGATACCATCTGGTACAATCCTCATCATCTGGAAAAATAAGAGCTTAGCCCAGCCAACTTATGAAGTCGACTCTTATCAGGCTCTGCTTGATTGCTTGGTGCTCCTTTAAAAAAATTACAAAAATATAAAAGATTCTGTTCTGTAAAAACATGGAGTTCAAGGATTTTTTTGAAAACGTTTTTAAATCTTTTTGACAAATTATTTTTAGGTATAATAAAATTGTACACAGATAAAAAAATAAACAGAAAGAAGGAGATTGACATGGACAGTTGAGTTGTTTTATGATAAGTAATTCCAATAGTTGTGATTTATTTAGGAGAAAAAAATATGAGCAAATTAACTAAAAAAATTAAGTATAGGTATCATTTTTTTGTCATTATGTGGTTTTTAACGAATATGTCTACGCTATGGAGGAATCTATAGATAAAAAAATGAAATGAGAGTTTGGGAATAATCTGTTTTTAGAAGATATAAATTCTGAAACTCCCAGAGGTGACTGGAAAAACAATGGACAGAGCTGCACATGGAGGATGTACATGGAGAGATGGTGTTATTTGTATAACTGATTCATATGCGGTAACTCCTCATTTTAACAATGGGTATGCTGGAATTGTAGCAGCTGACCCTTACTATTATGCAACGATTGAATCTAATTCAGGATCAGGGGTTCAAGTTGTATATGGGAATTGGACAAGTCGGTTTAGTGGTAGTACTGTTTATCAAATAGGGGTTAAAAACAAGTATTCGAGATGATCAAAAAGTTGCATATTGGGCTGCTAGACAAATCGGAAAACCTTATAACTATGAATTTTTCAATATTAATACTAGAAGTAAATTTTATTGTTCTCAGTTAGTTTGGGCAGGGTATAAAGATGTAACAGGAGTAGATATTGGTACTTGGGATTGGGGTTCTGCTATCCATCCGTTTGAGCTACTTAAATCGAGAGAAACGATATTAATATATAGGAGCAAATCAGTATGGTATTGAAAAAGAAATAAAAAGAGCCATAAACTTCATGTTGATGTTAATAAGTGCTTGTTTCTGCCTTTATTTGTCTAAGTGCCTGCCAGTCAAATAAGTTAAATTCAGTAGATGATTATAAAATGGCTATCTGGGATAGCGATAAAAATAGCTGTCTTTGATGATTATGATTTAAATGAGTTCAAGGATAATATAGCGAGAAAAAGAAAAAAATATATCTATTGGGCAGAAAGTTTTTTTCGGAAGCAGGATCCTATTCAACTGCAAAAACAAAAGACACACCTGCTCTAAAAAAAGATATGTATCTAGAATTAATAAGGAAAATTTAAGTGAAACGTTTAAATTAGCAGAAGGAAATGATGCATACGCATCTATAACAGATGGGGATTATTTATATGCGACTGCTGTCTTTACAGATAGAATTGAATTTTATAAATATGATAATAATTTAGAGGTTGTCACTAATGTTACCGTGAAAAATGATGGTCAGCTGAATGCCAGTCAACAGTTTGTTATTGTAGATGATTATTTATACTTACTTGTAACCACATTGGATTTGTCTACTCAAGTTCCTAATGCCGAAATTTGGAAAATGGATAAAGAATTCAACATCGTCGAAAAATATAATCTGGACGAAACATCAGCATATATGAGAATGGTTAATGTAGATGATGTCTTGTATATTGTGGAAGCACTTAGTGGGCGTAATTCTGATGGAGAATATAAGTCAGGAAATAAATTATTGGTTTTTGATTTAAAGAGTCAAAACAAGAATTATATCGATATTCCTGAAAAGTATCCAACAAATATTCACTATGATGCTAAAAATAATCAATTGATTATAGAGAATGAGGGATTGTATAATGGCGAATTTTCCTTTACTACAGTCAATCTAGACAATTTTAGAAAAAGATATTATTCATTTAGAAGGCTTTTAGTACAGAGCAATATATTGCACCATATTTTACATTTAAAGACAACATCTATTATTTTTTTATTTAATGATTCTCTGGTAAAATATGATATTACTGATAAAAAAATCAAACGATTATTAATCTAGAAAAAAATATAAAATAAGAGATGCTCATTATATGATTGTTAAATAGTTTCTTTATTGAGTGATCTCCAAAATTTAATCTTAAGGATGTGCTTAAGCGTAGTCCTACCAATCTCCCTTGGGTCGAGCTAAGGGGAGATTTGATTTAGTTTTTTTACAGGAGATTTAAAAAAATTTTGCAAGGAAGAGATTTGAAAATATAGTAGATTGAACTTAGAATAGTACGCTACGAATTCTAAAACATTTTTTTAAAAAATTATTTTGACTTTCCTAATCGATTTGTTCATATCTTATTTCAATCCACTATATAATAATAGTTTTTTTGAAATGACTAGCTATCTTTCAAATTGGAGGACTTGCTGTAGTCTTGAATCTTTATAAAATTTATCAACACGTTTATAGATACTGTAAAAAGTGGTTTAGATAGCCACTTTTTGCTATAATAGAGGCAGTATAAACGAAGGAGTTGGCTATGGAACACTCTGTCTTGGCATGCTTTAATTAAGGAGCAATTACCGGAAGGTTATTTTGGGAAAAATCAATCACTTTATGGAGCAGGTTTATGCTCAAGGAACTGTATATCCTCCTAAAGAAAAGGTTTTTCAGGCTCTTATAACAACTCCTCTGGAAGAGGTTAAGGTTGTTATCCTTGGTCAAGATCCTTATCATGGACCTGGTCAAGCTCAGGGTTTGAGTTTTTCAGTTCCAGATGCTATTCCAGCACCTCCTTCTTTGCAAAAATATCTTGAAAAGAACTTGCTGATGATATTGGTCTAAAAAGCTTCACATGATTTGACTTCTTGGGCAGAGCAGGGGGTCTTGCTTTCTCAATGCTTGCTTGACGGTTCCTGCTGGTCAAGCAAATGGTCATGCTAGGCAGATATGGGAACCTTTTACAGATGCTGTGATCAAGGTTGTCAATAATATTGATAGACCCGTAGTTTTTGTACTTTGGGGTGCTTATGCACGTAAGAAAAAAAGTCCTTGGTTACAAATCCTCAGCACTTGATTATCGAATCAGCCCACCCAAGTCCTCTTTCAGTTTACAGAGGATTTTGGGGGTCAAAACCATTTTCAAAACAAATGCATTCTTAAAAGAAAGTGGACAAGAGCCAATCGATTGGCTTAGATAAGGAGAAAATATGCCTCAGTTAGCGACGATTTGCTACATTGATAATGGAAAAGAACTGCTCATGCTTCATCGCAATAAAAAGCCTAATGATGTCCATGAAGGAAAATGGATCGGTGTAGGTGGAAAGTTAGAGCGTGGAGAAACTCCACAAGAATGTGCTGCCCGCGAGATTTTAGAAGAAACAGGATTGAAGGCTAAGCCAGTTCTTAAAGGTGTAATCACCTTTCCTGAGTTCACACCAGACTTAGACTGGTACACTTATGTGTTTAAGGTGACGGAGTTTGAGGGTGAATTGATTGACTGTAATGAAGGGACTTTAGAATGGGTTCCTTATGATGAGGTTTTAAGCAAACCAACCTGGGAAGGAGACCACACCTTCGTAGAGTGGCTTTTAGAAGATAAACCATTCTTTTCAGCAAAGTTTGTTTATGATGGTGATAAGTTATTGGATACCCAAGTGGATTTCTACGAATAAAGGAGAAAGCAGATGTTACTAATTAAAAATGGTCGAGTAATGGATCCTAAGTCTGGTTTGGATCAAGTGTGTGATGTCTTGGTTGAAGACGGTAAAATTGTCAAAATTGCACCACAAATTAGTGAAAAAGATGCAGAGGTCATTGATGCAACTGGTCTTGTAGTTGCACCCGGTTTGGTGGATATCCATGTTCATTTCCGTGAACCTGGTCAAACTCATAAAGAAGACATTCATACAGGAGCACTAGCAGCAGCTGCAGGTGGATTTACAACTGTCGTTATGATGGCTAATACTAATCCAACTATTTCTGATGTAGTGACCCTGCAGGAAGTTCTTCAATCTGCGGCAAAGGAAAAAGATCAACGTTAAATCTGTAGCAACGATTACCAAAAAAACTTTAATGGTCAAGACATAACTGACTTTAAAGCTCTTTTAGATGCTGGTGCAGTTGGATTTTCTGATGACGGGATTCCTCTTGAAAGCAGTAAAGTGGTCAAGGAAGCCATGGAAGATGCTAAAAAGTTAAACACCTTTATCAGTTTGCACGAAGAAGATCCTGGACTGAATGGTACGCTAGGTTTTAATGAAAACATCGCTAAAGAACATTTCCATATCTGCGGTGCTACCGGGGTTGCTGAGTATGCTATGATTGCACGTGATGTTATGATTGCCTATGCAACCAAAGCCCATGTCCACATTCAGCACTTGTCTAAAGAAGAGAGTGTCAAAGTTGTCGAGTTTGCTCAGGGTCTAGGTGCTCAGGTAACATCAGAAGTAGCACCGCAACATTTCTCTAAAACTGAAGCTCTTCTCTTGACCCAAGGAAGCAATGCAAAAATGAATCCACCTTTACGATTAGAGTCAGACCGCCTTGCTGTTATCGAAGGTCTTAAGTCAGGAGTTATTTCTGTCATTGCAACTGACCACGCGCCTCACCATGCTGATGAAAAGAATGTCGAGGATATCACTAAAAGCTCCTTCAGGTATGACCGGACTTGAAACTTCCTTGTCACTTGGTTTAACTTACTTAGTAGAAGCTGGCGAGTTGAGCTTGATGCAGTTATTAGAAAAAAATGACAGTAAACCCCTGCCAAATTGTATAATTTTGAAGCGGGTTATTTGGCTGAAAAATGGACCTGCAGACATTACCATTTTTGACGCTAAGGTAGACCGTATTATAGGATCACATTTTGCTTCTAAAGCATCTAACTCACCATTTATCGGTGAAGAGTTAAAAGGGCAGGTCAAATACACCATCTGTAAGGGCCAAATCGTTTATCAAGTAGAGTAGGAGCTTGAGGATGAATTATTTTCGTAAACTTAGAGATAGAAAACGAAAGGCTTGCCACGGAGTGTTTTGTCCTGCTGCCAACCGTACTAAACTTCAATATGAAACCAAGGAAAAAGCCGACCACGCCGTAGACTATGATAATGGTGGATTGGTTAGGAGCTATTATTGCGACACTTGTAATTGTTGGCATACGACATCAAAAGCTAGTAATCCACCATTAAAGCTTGAAAAAAATACGGCTTAAAGCTTTTTTTGGCTTGGATGAAAAGGAGTAGAAAGAGAAGGTATGTACTCAACTCAACATCTCAAAGATAAAATTATCTTATTTTTAAAAATATTCTTTCCGATATTGATTTACCAATTTGCTAATTATTCGGCCTCCTTTGTTGATACAACAATGACGGGTCAGTATAACACACTGGATCTGGCAGGAGTTTCCATAGCTACAAAGCTTTATGGAATCCTTTTTCACCTTTCTGACAGGGATTGTATCAGCCTTAGTACCTATTATCGGACACCATTTGGGGCCAAGGACAGAAGAAAGAGGTTGCTTCAGATTTTTTTATCAATTTATTTATCTATCTTTAGCCTTATCCCTTATTCTTTTTGTACTAGTCTTCTTTTTAGTACCAGTTATTTTTGGGATATATGGGATTAGAGACAGCTGTAGCAAGTGTAGCAACCCGTTATTTATGGCTACTAGCTATTGGTATTATCCCGCTCTTACTTTTCAGTGTGATACGTTCTCTACTTGACACACTCGGATTAACAAAATTATCTATGTATCTCATGCTTCTCTTGCTTCCTTTTAATAGTGGTTTCAACTATGTATTGATTTATGGAGCATTTGGAGTACCTGAACTTGGAGGCGCAGGTGCAGGTCTTGGTACCTCACTTGCCTACTGGGTTTTGTTATTGATTTCTATCTTAGTCTTGTTAAAGCATAAAAAGCTTAAGGAATATCATCTAGAAGTACCAATGCCCTTGCGAATAGAAAAAATCAAAGAAGCAATTCGTCTCGGGTTACCAATTGGTGGAACTGTCTTTGCGGAAGTAGCCATTTTTTCAGCAGTGGGATTGATTATGGCAAAGTTTTCATCTTTGATAATAGCAAGTCATCAATCTGCCATGAACTTTTCGTCTCTCATGTACGCCTTTCCTATGAGCATCTCAACAGCCATGGCTATTGTTGTTTCCTACGAAGTAGGGGCTAGACGCTTAAACGATGCTAAGCAATACATACATATTGGACGTTTAACAGCTATGGTATTTGCGATTTTGACACTTGGTTTCCTTTATATCTATCGTGAAAATGTTGCTAGTCTCTATGGTCAAGATCCAGAGTTCATTCAACTGACAGCTTCTTTTTATGACCTATAGTTTGTTTTTTTCCAATTAGCTGATACCTTCGCAGCACCCTTGCAAGGAATTTTACGTGGCTACAAGGATACGGTTGTTCCCTTCTATCTTGGACTTCTTGGATACTGGGGCGTAGCTATTCCACTGGGAATAGTCTTAGATTACTGGACAGGATTAGGCGCCTATTCTTATTGGATTGGTTTAATTGTTAGTCTGGTGATTAGTGGTATACTTTATCAGTGGCGTTTACAAGTTATTATGAAAACAATCAAATAATTTGATGAAAAACTGGAAAAAAACTGTTTGTGAAATAGTTGTTTTATGTAAAGAAAAGTCTTGATTTCATTGGCTTTTTCTTTTTTTACATTGTGAAAAATTATCAAGCATAATCTTTGACTCTAGTTAACCTATCAGTTAGAATAGAACTATAAGAAATTAAACTTAGAAAGGCAAGATTATGTCAACTTTAGATAAAAATCTTTTGCTTGAGATGTTCCGTAAGATGGAAGAAATTCGTCGTATGGATTTAAAAATTGCTCAATTAGTAAAAAAAGGTAAAGTGCCAGGTATGACGCACTTTTCTGTTGGTGAGGAAGCTGCAAACGTTGGGGCTATGTTAGCTCTAAACGAAGACGACCTCATAACATCGAACCACCGTGGTCACGGACAAGCCATTGCTAAAGGAATCGACCTCAATGGTATGATGGCTGAGATCCTTGGTAAATATACGGGAACTTGTAAAGGTAAAGGTGGATCTATGCACATCGCCGACCTTGATGCAGGTAACCTTGGTGCCAACGGTATTGTTGGTGGTGGTATGGGAATCGCAGTAGGGGCTGCCCTTACTCAACAAATGAAAAACACTGGTAAAATTGTTGTCTGCTTCTTTTGGTGATGGAGCGACTAATGAAGGTGTATTCCACGAAGCTGTTAATATGGCTTCAATTTGGAATCTTCCGGTAATTTTCTACTGTATCAATAACGGTTATGGAATCTCTGCCGATATTAAGAAAATGACTAATGTCAAGCATATCCATGAGCGTAGTGCTGCTTACGGTATTCCTGGAATGTTTATCGAAGACGGTAACAATGTTATCGATGTCTACGAAGGATTTAAAAAAGCAGTTGACCATGTTCGTTCTGGTAAAGGTCCTGTCTTGATCGAAAGTGTAACCTATCGTTGGCTTGGTCACTCATCATCAGACCCTGGTAAATATCGTACACGTGAAGAAGTCGATGAGTGGAAGGAAAAAGATCCAATCGAAAAAATCTTCGCAAGTACCTTGTTGAGAACAAGATTGCAAGTGCAGAAGAACTTGAAGAAATTCAAGCGCAAGTTAAGGAAGCAGTGGAAGCATCTGTTAAGTTTGCAGAAGAAAGTCCATTCCCTCCACTAGAATCAGCTTTTGAAGATATTTACGCAGACTAAGGAGAGGTAGAGAAATATGGAAACTAAATTAATGTCTTTCCGCGATACCATTATCCTTGCAATGTCTGAGGAAATGCGTCGCGACGAAAATGTGCTTTTGATGGGTGAAGATGTCGGAGTTTTCGGTGGAGACTTTGGTACATCTGTAGGTATGCTTGAAGAATTTGGACCAGAACGTGTTCGTGACTGTCCGATTTCTGAAGCTGCTATCTCAGGTGCAGCTGCTGGTGCAGCCATGACAGGACTTCGTCCAATCGTTGACATGACTTTCATGGACTTTTCTGTTATTGCCATGGATAATATCGTCAACCAAGCAGCTAAAACTCGTTACATGTTTGGCGGTAAAGGTCAAGTGCCGATTACAATCCGCTGTGCCGCTGGTAACGGAGTAGGTTCTGCAGCTCAGCACTCACAATCATTGGAATCTTGGTTCACTCACATCCCTGGATTGAAGGTTGTTGCTCCAGGTACACCAGCTGATATGAAGGGGCTTCTTAAGTCTTCTATCCGTGACAACAACCCTGTTATCATTCTTGAATACAAATCAGAATTCAACCAAAAAGGTGAAGTACCAGTAGATCCTGACTATACAATTCCGCTTGGTGTTGGTGAAATTAAACGTGAAGGAACTGATGTAACTGTCGTAACATACGGTAAAAATGCTACGACGTGTTATGCAAGCAGCTGAAGAATTAGCAGAAGAAGGGATCTCAGTAGAGGTGGTTGACCCACGTACTTTGGTTCCACTTGATAAAGACATCATCATTAACTCAGTTAAGAAAAACAGGAAAAGTAGTTCTTGTCAATGATGCTCACAAGACAAGTGGTTATATCGGTGAAATTTCAGCTATTATTTCTGAATCAGAAGCATTTGATTACTTGGATGCACCTATCCGTCGTTGTGCGGGAGAAGATGTGCCAATGCCTTACGCACAAAACTCTTGAAAATGCAATGATTCCGACAGTTGAAAAGCATCAAAGATGCCATCCGTAAAACATATAATAAACAATAATACATAACATAAATTATGTAAATAAAATTAATTAGACGAGAAGCTTTGTATCTTTTAGGTGCAGAGTCCTCTACGTCCTTGATATCTTAGTATAGAATAGGAGAGGTCATGGCTGATGATAAGCTAAGAGCGACTCCTGCGGCTAGAAAATTAGCAGATGATTTAGGGATCAATCTCTACGACATTTCTGGCTCAGGCGCAAACGGTCGTGTCCACAAAGAAGACGTGGAAACATATAAAGACACTAATGTGGTTCGCATTTCACCACTCGCAAAACGAATTGCACTAGAGCATAATATTGCTTGGCAAGAAATCCAAGGAACTGGTCACCGTGGTAAGATTATGAAGAAGGATGTTTTAGCCTTTCTTCCTGAAAATATCGAAAATGACACTATCAAATCACCTGCTCAAATTGAGAAAGTGGAAGAAGTTCCAGATAACGTAACACCTTATGGAGAAATCGAGCGTATTCCGATGACTCCTATGCGTAAAGTTATTGCTCAACGTATGGTTGAGTCTTACTTGACTGCTCCAACATTTACGCTTAACTACGATGTAGATATGTCTGAAATGCTTGCCCTTCGAAAGAAAGTGCTTGATCCAATCATGGAAGCAACTGGCAAGAAAAATCACTGTTACAGATTTGCTTTCACTTGCGGTTGTCAAAAACTCTTATGAAACATCCATATATCAACGCTTCGTTGACTGAAGATGGTAAGACAATCATTACTCACAATTATGTCAACCTTGCGATGGCTGTTGGTATGGATAACGGTCTTATGACACCAGTTGTCTACAATGCTGAAAAAGATGACCTTGTCTGAATTAGTTGTTGCATTTAAAGACGTTATTGGACGTACATTGGAAGGTAAATTAGCACCTAGTGAATTGCAAAAATTCAACCTTCACAATCAGTAACTTGGGGATGTTTGGTGTTCAATCATTTGGTCCTATCATCAATCAACCAAACTCAGCAATTCTCGGAGTTAGCTCAACAGTTGAGAAACCAGTTGTAGTTAATGGTGAAATCGTGATTCGTCCAATTATGAGTCTTGGATTGACAATTGACCACCGTGTCGTAGATGGTATGGCTGGTGCTAAGTTTATGAAAGACTTAAAAAGCTTTGATTGAGAACCCAATCTCAATGTTGGTTTAAAAATATTTGTTTTAGAAATATAGATAGAGGAAGTAAGATATGGCCTTAGAAGTAATTATGCCAAAAGCCGGCGTGGATATGACAGAAGGACAAATCGTCCAATGGAATAAAAAAGTCGGAGAATTTGTAAAAGAAGGAGAAATCCTTTTGGAAATCATGACTGACAAAGTCAGCATGGAATTGGAAGCAGAAGAAGATGGATACTTAATCGCTATCCTAAAAGGTGATGGAGAGACTGTCCCTGTTACTGAAGTTATCGGTTATCTTGGGGAAGAAGGGGAGAATATCCCAACAGCTGGAGCAGCTGCACCAGAAACCAGCCCAGCACCTGCAGCAAGTGCTTCAAACGATGATGGTAAGAGCGATGATGCATACGACATCGTTGTTATCGGTGGGGGACCTGCTGGTTATGTATCTGCAATTAAAGCTGCACAATTAGGTGGTAAGGTTGCTCTTGTTGAGAAATCTGAACTTGGTGGAACATGCTTGAACCGCGGATGTATCCCAACTAAGACTTACCTTCACAATGCTGAAATTATTGAAAAATATTGGTCACGCTGCAAATCGTGGTATCGTGATTGAAAAATCCTAACTTCACTGTTGACATGGACAAACTTTTTAGAAACAAAAATCTAAAGTTGTTAATACTCTTGTTGGTGGTGTTGCAGGACTACTTCGTAGCTATGGAGTTGATGTTCATAAGGGTATCGGTACTATTACTAAAGATAAGAATGTCTTGGTAAATGGTTCTGAATTGCTTGAAACTAAGAAAAATCATCCTTGCTGGTGGTTCTAAAGTCAGCAAGATTAATGTTCCGGGTATGGAATCACCACTTGTGATGACGAGTGACGACATCCTTGAAATGAACGAAGTACCAGAAAGCCTTGTGATTATCGGTGGTGGAGTTGTCGGTATCGAACTTGGACAAGCATTCATGACATTCGGATCAAAAAGTAACTGTTATCGAAAATGATGGATCGTATCGTTCCAGCTATGGATGCTGAAGTATCTAAGAACCTTCGTTTAATCCTTGAACGTAAAAGGTATGACGATCTTGACAGGTACTAAACTTCAAGAAATCATTGAAGAAGATGGCAAACTTCGTATCAAGGTTGAAGGAAAAAGATGATATCATTGCTAACAAAAGCTCTTCTATCAATCGGACGTGTTCCAGACCTTGAAGGTATCGGAGAAGTTGAGTTTGAATTAGAACGTGGTCGTATCAAGGTTAATGAATACATGGAAACTTCTGTTCCAGGTATCTATGCGCCAGGTGATATCAACGGTACTAAAATGTTAGCTCACGCTGCCTTCCGTATGGGTGAAGTTGCGGCTGAAAATGCACTTAAAGGAAATCACGCTGTTGCCAAATTGAACTTAACTCCTGCAGCTATCTATACACTTCCTGAAGTAGCAGCAGTTGGTTTGACAGAAGAACAAGCTCGTGAGAAATATGATGTAGCAATTGGTAAATTCAACTTTGCTGCTAACGGTCGTGCAATTGCTTCTGATGCAGCTCAAGGTTTCGTTAAGGTTATTGCCGATAAGAAATATGGTGAAATTCTTGGAGTCCACATCATTGGTCCTGCAGCTGCAGAATTGATCAACGAAGCATCAAGCATCATCGAAATGGAAATCACTGTTGAAGAAATGCTTAAGACAATCCACGGACACCCAACTTACTCTGAAGTGATGTACGAAGCATTTGCAGATGTTCTAGGAATGGCCATCCATTCACCTAAGAAAAAATAAATAAGTTTTTCAACTAAATTTTCTTAAAGTAGTACGGACGGCAGCGACCTCTATTAGAGTTCCATGCCTAAAAATTGAGCCTCTTGTCTCAATTTTTCTGAGAAATGTAACGTGATATCGTTACATTTCTTTTTAACCACTTTAGAAAATTGGATTGCTATGAACAGAATTTAAAAACTAGATTTTTGGAAATACTATGAAATACATTATCAATCATTCAAATGACACTGCCTTTAATATTGCTTTAGAGGAATATGCTTTTAAACACCTTTTGATGAGGATCAAATCTTCCTTCTTTGGATCAACAAACCATCTATCATTGTAGGACGTCACCAAAATACGATTGAAGAAATTAACCGTGACTACGTTCGTGAACACGGAATTGAAGTAGTGCGTCGTATCAGTGGTGGTGGAGCTGTTTACCACGATTTGAACAACCTTAACTATACAATCATTTCAAAAGAAGATGAAAACAAGGCCTTTGACTTCAAGAGCTTCTCTACTCCAGTTATCAACACTTTGGCGGAACTTGGTGTTAAAGCTGAATTTACAGGCCGCAATGACCTTGAGATTGACGGTAAGAAATTCTGTGGAAATGCGCAAGCTTATATCAATGGACGCATCATGCACCATGGTTGCCTTCTCTTTGACGTGGATTTGTCAGTCCTAGCTAACGCACTTAAAGTGTCTAAAGATAAGTTTGAATCAAAAGGTGTTAAATCAGTCCGTGCTCGAGTAACTAATATTATCGATGAGTTACCAGAAAAGATTACTGTTGAAGAGTTCCGTGACTTGCTTTTGGACTACATGAAGAAAGAATACCCTGAGATGACAGAATATGTCTTCTCGGATGAAGAATTGGCTGAAATCAATCGAATCAAAAGAAACTAAGTTTGGGACTTGGGACTGGAACTATGGTAAATCACCTTAATACAATGTCCGTCGTGGCACAAAATTCCCTAGCGGTAAGGTTGAAATCTTTGCTAATGTTATTGAATCAAAAATTCAAGACATTAAGATTTATGGTGACTTCTTTGGTATCGAAGACGTTGCAGCAGTAGAAGATGTCCTTCGTGGTGTTAAGTACGAGCGCGAAGATGTTCTTAAAAGCCCTTCAAACCATTAACTTAGGCCGTTATTTTCGCAGGAATTACTGCTGAAGAAATTGCTGAGGCAGTGGTTGAATAAACAAAAAGAAGTTGGTTTTAGGTAAGCAGTCTTGTCTATGGAGTTAAGTGAGTAGAACAAATCTACTCACTTTTTCATTATTCAAACCAAAAACTCCTCATCCTCTATGCTTTTAGACCGAGCCAATCGACAAAAAAATACTCTTCAGCTCGTTCGAAATTTAAAAAATTTACAAGCTCCATCTTATTCAAAGGAATTTTTGTTTCAAATATTGATTTCGAAAAACATATCTTCAGGAACATAATCGTGAATTTCACCAAAAAGTGGTTAATTGGCATGTTTCGATTTTTAGATTGTTTAAATTATTTCTCATTCTGACTTTCTGGACTATGTCTAAAAATTTTCCATTGCCAACTCCTTTACTTTTATTTTTGTCTGTCTGATGATAACTCTGAATATCTAAAGAGTCAAGTATAAAATCCAGAAAAACAAAAATCGCGACAAAAATCGCTATTTAAGGGGTTATAGGTATTTATTATTTTGACTGCTGGGTGACTGGTTGCCTTGGACTGCTCTCTGATATATGATATAATAGAAAAATAAAAACTGCCAATCAATGCTCTTCTTGTAAGGGAGAGACAAAAGAGTGATTAAGAAAGTTGGAGGTGTTTAGTGGTAAAAAAATTTTTCCTAGGTGTAAATTATCGTAGAATAATTAGCTATACATTGGTTGCATATACAATCATTTGTTGGTTGTTTAAAATTAATATATTACAGCCGTATTCTGGACATAAGATGATTATTGCTGTAGTGACAATATTGTCCTTTTACTTTTTAAGAAATGAAAAAGAAGGATGAATTTCTATTTGTAACTATATTATATGTACTGCTCCAGCCCGCGTTGGATTATCTAATTACTATAGCCAATATCGACTTAAATGTATTACTAATGGCTAGTGCAATATTGATTTCTGGGAGTTGGCGGATAGACTCTATCAATAAAATTAATACAGCAGCAGATAATACTCAGTCAAACATAGACTATTTCAACTTAGTATATCTCAATTCGGCTAAGTCTTATGAAATTGCTACCCTAATCGATGATACTGTCAAGACAACTATTCAGAAGGAAAATAGCAGTACAACAAGTCGCAAAAACTTTTTTGAAATTGGAACGAGAAATGGTTTGTATTCAGGATATGGAAATAGCAACGAATTAACTACGGAAAGTAAAATTAGTGAAAGTTTCGAAGTTAAAAGCACTAAATCTACGATTTTTAGAAAAGTCTATGAAATGTCTAAAAATTTTCAAGCTGAGAAATTAGAGCAAGGAGATTTAATAAAAATTTGATAGTGTAACTCTTAATCCCGTAAATGCACAAGATATTCCGCTTATATTGCAAGTGTTACAGGCTAGCAAGTTGGACAATCCTAGTACGGAGGGAATTGAGTTAAATATGTCAAACCTACTTTCTACTTTCTTGACTGACTACACGATTGATTATAGTTTCAAACAAGGTAATGAAAAATTTCTGGTTCGTTTCCCTATGGAGAAGTTGAAGGTTTTGAGAATGGGTATAGACATAGTGATTTTCAACTTGGAAAAACTTAACTTAGTCGGAATAGATAGAGGTAAGATTAATTTTTTTCTGAAGTTGATACCATGTCAACAAAATTTTTTTAGAGTTTATGAGTAAGCAAACCAAGAAAAAAATAATGTGACGAACAATGTAAAAGATATTATCCCAAAAATCCTCATCATCTGAAAAAGAGCGATGAATCTGGTTCGGAATTTGAGATAGATTTCAACTATGAAAAGTTAAATGGAACATATCATTTGATAGATGTAATTGCTGTCGTTCAAAAAATCAATGTGGAGAGTGAGTCGTGATTTATTTATATGATGTTACAAGAATAGATGATTTAAAAGAACATTTCTTGGAAAGTAAAAAGATTGATATCACTCGTATTCTATCTTACGATTTCACTAATTTGAGTGAAATAGAAGATATATGCGAGGAGATTGATGCTGTAGATGGATTGGTCATAGATTTATCGGCCTTGATGAATTTAAACGCCTACAATAGTCAGTATATAGGTCGAGTTTTTCTTTTTCGCTAAGTAGAGTGTCTAACTCCTTTATTTTTGGCTAAATAAGTTAAAAATACGAAAGTGTACTGAAAGAGTTGCCACTTCTATTTGAAGATGAAGAGATAAACGAAAATTTTGCTAATCCAGAAGTTCAAAAATTTTTAATCCTGACGACAAAAATGAAAGATAGTAGTGATACTGAGTTTAGTAATAAAAATACAGGAGGCTGCCAGCAACCTAATTGGTCATGATTTATTTAAGGAAGATTTTATACAGAAGTATAAAAAACTTTATACTTCTCGAAAGAATAGGAGTCCGGAAGATTTTTCCGTGTTTCTGATTGGTGAATCTGGAATAGGTAAAACAGAATTTGCTAAGATTTTATCAAAAGTCACTCTATCCAGATGAAGAGCTTACCAAGATTAACTTTGGAAATTACTCAACAGAAGGGGTGTTGAATAGTTTAATAGGTTCTCCGCTCGGATACGTTGGAAGCGATGAGGGTGGCGAACTGATTAGAAAAAAATTAATTCATCCAAATCTAAAAATTATTTTTGATTGATGAATTCGAAAAAAGCAACACCAGCTGTATTTAATTTCTTTTATGAGCTACTGGAAGACGGTAAATTTACGGATAGACATGGTGTTGCTCACAATCTTAATGGATATACTATTGTATTTACTTCAAATATGACTTCTGAACATTATATTCAGTATATTCCAGCTTCTCTGAGGTCTCGGTTTGATTTACTTAGCGATTTTCAAATTCCCAGCCTTGACGAAAAACGATTATTTATCCAAGAACAAGCAAATAATTTGGTAGATAAGCTTAATTCTATCAAAGAAGGAACCTATGCAATTGATGATGAACTAACGGAAAAAATTATGAGATTCTCAGAAGAAAAATAATCTTCGTCACATAAAACGCCTTGTTCAGGATACAATTGCGGAAGATTTCAGAAGAAAAATATGAAGGAGAATGAGTTCCGCATTTTGGGGTGAGTCAAAAATAAAAATCACGGTTCCGTGATTTTTAAGGTTATAGGCTTTACTAATTTGGACTGCTGAGTGACTGGTTACCTTATCCAGCTTCTTTTTATAAATATATATTACATAATTTATATTATGTTTCTTATAAACTATCCAAGGCATTTTTCTGTTCGTCATTAACGATATGGGTATACAAGTCTGTTACTTGTGTGCTAGCATGTCCTAGCTGGTGGCTGACCAAAACTTGGGATTTGGTTGCGTCATAGAGACGCGTTGCAAGAGTATGACGAAGCTTATGGGGTGTCACACGAACTTTAAAGTCCTCTGAATACTTTGCTACCATCTTTTTCAACACTAGAAGCGTCAATCCGATTTGGAACACCTCTATATAAGGTTAGAAAGAGGGCTGTATCCTTTTTTTCTGTCTTATAACGTTTATCTCGAATAGTGAGATATTGTTCTAAATAGGGTTTGGCAAAGGCAGCAACATTAACGGAGTCTCGTTTTCCACCCTTACGAGTGACGTCAATCACCATCATCTTAAGATTGAGATCTCGAAGATCCAGGTTAACTGCTTCAGAGAGGCGGACACCAGAGGCAAGAAGGAGTGCTATAATGGCTAAATCACGTTCTTTATTTTTATTGAATGATGAAAGAGCGCGATTTGAGAGTTGTTGAGGGTACTCTTGGTCAATATAGTTAAGGAAACCTTCTGTCTCATCGCCTAAAAAGAGTTTTTGTTTGATATTTTCAGCTCGAGCGGCTAAGGTTTCTTTCTTTTTCTTGGTAGCAACCTTCTTCATGACGTTACGGTAGAAATAAGGTTCCCCTTGTTCATTTTCAACCTCTTCGGTCAAGTACTTATAGAGACTAGAAAGGGCAGAAAGTGTACGGTTAATGGTTGTTTGAGAAACCCCATTTTTAGTTGTGTTAGCATTAAGTAAGGGACGTTCACGTAAGTATAGAATGAAAGATTCCAAATCTTTCTTTGTCATGTTTTCTAAAACATCTAATGGGATATTGGCCATGGTGTCAGCATCCGATATACCAGATTCCAATACCCATGTGAAAAATCGATCGTATTCCTTGAGGTATTCGTACAAAGTCGTAAAACTGTATGGAACTGCCAGTTTCGATTGGTAGTATTCCAATACATACCAAGGCATGACTTGTTTGAGTTTATCAATACGTTCTAATAAGATCTCGCGTTTCATGTTTTTCTCCAAATCTTTCTATACTAGTAGTATAGCATAACCAGATATATTTTTTTCAAGAAAATTATAGTTTTTTTCGGAAAGATGTTGCAGGGGAGATTTAGGAATGTTCAAATATAGTACGTAACCAAAAAAATTTTTTTAGAGTTAATTATCCTTAATTATGTACTTTTATTTAAGTGAAAAACTAAAAATTTTTTTCAATTATCCATAATCCAAAAAGGATAAACCATTTTTCAGCTCCAAAATACACTTTTAATCAAAAACCGATGTAAAAAAATCCCTAGAAGACAACAGTCCTCTAGGGATTTAGTGTATTCTTGAGCTATTTATTCAACAATTTGATTATATTACATGTGTCAAAAATATCTCTTTATTTATTTTTTTAAAAACATGTTGTATATAAGAATTGAAACAATAGAAAAGATTAATAAGAGGATTAAGAGGATTAAGAGGATTAAGAGGATTAAGAGGATTAAGAGGATTAAGAGGATTAAGAGGATTAACAAGATAAAAAAATAATTACTTTTTTTCATGATTTATTAGACTTCCTGCGAAACAAAAATATGATACAATAAAAACTATGAATTATGAATCAAGTAAACTATTAACTGATGCACGCTTTAAGCGACTTGTTGGTGTTCAGCGCACTACTTTTTGAAGAGATGTTAGCTGTGTTAAAAAAACAGCTTATCAACGTAAACATGCAAAAAGGTGGACGAACCCCTAAGTTAAGCTTTTAGAAGATCTCCTCATGGCTACTCTTCAATACATGCGAGAATACCGTACTTATGAACAAATCGCGGCTGATTTTTGGCATTCACGAAAGCAACTTAATCCGTCGGAGTCAATGGGTTGAAGCAACTCTTATTCAAAGTGGTTTTTATGATTTCAAAAAACTCATCTTAGTGCTGAGGATACGGTGATTGTGGATGCAACAGAGGTAAAAAAATAAATCGTCCTAAAAAAATCAATTAGCCAATTATTCTGGTAAAAAAAGAAATGCCATGCTATGAAGGCTCAAGCGATTGTCACAAGCCAAGAGAGAATTGTTTCTTTGGATATCGCTGTGAACTATTGCCACGATATGAAATTGTTCAAAATGAGTCGCAGAAATATCGGACAAGCTGGTAAAAATCTTGGCTGACAGTGGTTATCAAGGACTCATGAAGATGTATTCACAAACGCAAACCTCGAGGAAATCAAGCAAACTTAAGCCACTAACTCTTGAAGATAAAGCCTATAACCATGCGCTATCTAAAGAGAGAATCAAGGTTGAGAATATTTTTTTGCCAAAGTAAAAACGTTTAAAAATATTTTTCAACAACCTATCGAAATCGACGCAAACGGTTTGGATTACGAATGAATTTGATTACTGGCATTATCAATCGTGAACTAGGATTCTAGTTTCGCAAGAAGTCTATTAATAATACTGACCCTTAGGATACAGTATACTCCTTTCTAGGAAGAATCCTTATTATCCCTATCTTTATTATAGGTCTACAGCAATTTATATTCAATTATTTATATGTGAAAGTAGTTTCAGAATTTGAACTTTAATTTTTTTATTATATATTGATTATCATTGAAAATAATGTACAAATTAATTTCTCAGATTAGAGGATATTAAGTACTAGAAAACATACAAAAATACCACTCCAGAATAATGTATAAACAAAAATAAAGTACAC
>BNJT01000559.1_pt1 | contig 92023 bp, 151 predicted proteins | sample 8540491 | NCBI WGS metagenome assembly BNJT01 (sample SAMD00202455, study PRJDB9452) | human saliva metagenome | host: Homo sapiens | reverse complement strand
CTTTTTCAAACTTTCTGCATTTGCACTTTCTTTATCTGCGATGATGATGCCGGCACAGGCAAAAAGTGATTGTTGGGGAGGAAAACAATGCGCCTACACCTACAAATGTACATCCTTATAGTATTGCGGTTGGGGACCGTGCCACATCAGCAACCGCTGAAAAAACTACCGCTATTGGTAATGGCGTAAATGGTCGTTATGCCAATAGTGTGCTGATTGGTGATGGCACAGGAAATTATGGTGGAACAACGGGTAGCCGTAATATTCTCATCGGTCAAAATGCTCAAGTTGGCGATAGCACTTCTGTTGTACGAGTAAACCAGTCTATTGCTATTGGAGCTGGCATTAGAGCTGATAAAGCGGCTAAATTTGGTGGTAATTCTATTTATTCTATTACTGAGGGTGCATGGGCTCGAGGCGATCAATCAATTGCGATTGGCGGTAATGTTATTTCTTATGGTAATGCATCGGTTGCGATTGGTGGGGATGATACTGATTTAGCTTCAGGTGCACAAACGACTTATATCAGATACTAATGGCAAAGATAAAACAGGCACTGTTCAAAATGCGTTTAGAGATTTAACAGGGGAAAACCTTCAAAATCCCCGTTGGGTGAATACGATTGCTGGTGAGGCTGCTGTGTCATTAGGAACAAAAACAAGATCAGGGGATCTTTCATTAGCATTAGGTGCATTGGCTGCAGCTCAAAAAAACGAATGCTGTCGCTGTTGGTACAGGAGCTAATGCAACGCTTTTGCAAACTCTGTTGCGCTCGGTGGTGGTTCTGCCACTGATAGGGAAGGTAAAGCTCTCGAATCTTATACTTTTTTAGGTAACACTTATTCGTGGGCAGGTGGTAAGAAAGTCATTGCTGGAGACGTTGTTTCTATCGGTAAAGAGGGGTATGAACGTCAGCTTATTAATTTAGCACCAGGTAACGTTTCTGGCACTTCAACCGATGCAATCAATGGTTCGCAACTTTATAGTGCATTTAAAGCGATCGAAGCGGTTAACTTAACTACAGCTGGTAATACGGGGACTGGAGCGGTTAATCTCGCAACTCAATCTTTAAATATCACAGGTTCAAATGGTTTAACGACAGTTGCAACTGGCAATGGTATTGAAGTTAAAATTGATGATGCAACTCGTAAGAAAATTGATGCTGTAAGTTCTGCAAAAGAAGTTTCAGCCTCTGTTTCAAATGGTTCAACTGCAGTTTCTGTCACACCTAATGGCACAACAAATGCTAATGGTGTAGAAGTAACAGATTATGCAGTGGATCTTTCTCAAGCAACAAAAGATGATATTCAAAAAGGTGTTAATGCGAATACTACGGTTACCACTAAAGGTTTAACTTTTAACGGTGATAGCGGTTCAACTAATGTGGAAAAATTAGGTTCAACCGTTGCGATTAACGGTGATGACAACATTAAAACTAATGCATCAGGTGATCAAGTTACAGTTAAATTAAACAAAGACATCAAAGTTAATAGCGTAACAGCTGGCGATACCGTTTTAAATAACGATGGTGTAAAAGTTGGTGATGATGTTGCTTTAACAAAAGATGGCTTAAAAGCAGGTGATACAACCATTAACAATGATGGTTTAAAAATTGCTGATGGCCCGAGTGTAACTAAAGCAGGTATTGATGCTGCGGGTAATAAAGTTACCAATGTTGCAAATGGTGATGTTAATGCCAATAGCAAAGATGCAGTGAATGGTAGTCAATTATATTCATTAAGCGATACAATCAATAAGAAAATTGATGGTATGGGCTTTAATTTAACGACGAATGGTACTGTGACACCAGATCTTTCTGAGGCAGATAAACGTATTACGAGCAATGAAACATTTGTTATTAACCAAGGTAAAAATATTCAAGTAACCCAAATTGCAAATGGTTATGAAATTGCAACATCAGATAATATGACACTAGGCGAAAAAGCAGAGGATGGGAAACCAGGTACTGATGGCTCGTTAGATGTTAAAGGTAAAGATGGTTCTTCTGTTTCAATTAATGGAAAAGATGGCTCAATCGGTCTAGCGGGCAAAGATGGCGCAAATCCACTTACAATTAAGACCGCAGAGGGGCCTGCTGGTGTAGATGGTGACGATACAACTAAGAAACCTCGTTTAAATGTAAACGGTGAAAGTGTTGCTACTTTAGATGACGGCTTGAAGTTTACAGGTAATAATGAAAGTACGGTAAACAAACATAAACTAAATACCTTGGTGAAAATTAAAGGTGAAGGTATTGATGAAGCAGCCTCAAAAGACTTTAAATCAGCAGCAGGTAATATTAATGTTAAAGCAGATGGTGCTGATACATTAGAAGTTCAGTTAGCTAAAGACTTAAAAGGGTTAAATAGTGCTGAATTTAAAGATGCTGCAGGTGATGTAACAAAAATCACTCCAGCAGGTGTTGCAGTTAATAAAGCGGATAACTTGAATGCAGATGGTTCAGTTAAAGATCCAAATAAAACTGTATCAATCTCTAATGCTGGCGTGAATGCAGGTGGAAACAAAGTCACTAATGTTGCCGATGGTGATGTTAATGCCGATAGCAAAGATGCAATAAACGGTAGCCAACTTTATAAAGCTGTAGCGACCACTAATTTAACACCTAATACAACAGGAAAAATTGATACACCTGTAGATGGCTCTAAATTGGTGAATGCAACCACAGTTGCAAATGCAATCAATAATTCTGGTTGGAATGTCACTGTGAATAAAGACGGTGGTGAAGCTGAAGGTGAAACTGTTCAAAAGGTAAGCCCAGGTAATACCGTGACTTATATCGCAGGACAAAATATCAAAATTAAGCAAGATGGCATGAATTTCACTATCTCTACTACCAAAGATTTAAAAGCTGAAAATGTGGCGGCTGCAACCGTTAACACGACTACAATCAATCTTGGTGAAGGCGATAATTCAACGCCAATTACAGTAGTAAGTGGTAAAGATGCAGCACCAAACTTGGATGGTAAAACACCAAACCGTATGAATTTTGGTGGTGAAACTGTTGCAACATTAAGTGATGGCTTAAAATTTTCGGTGCAAATGTAGGCGGCGTTTACAATGCGAAAATTAAATAGCCAAATCAATGTGAAAGGCGCAGATAGCAACACAAACTGGAGTGAGTTTGATGGTGGCGATAATGTGATGACAAACATTGATAAGAGCGGTAATGTTCGTGTAGGTATCAAGAAAAACCTTAAAGTGGAAAGCGTAACTGCAAATAAATTCACTGCGGGTGATACGGTGATTGATGGCAATGGCGTAACCATTAAAAATGGTCCAAGTATGACTAAAAATGGTATTGATGCAGGTAATAAACAAATTACTAATGTTGCACCAGGGCGCATTGCAGCAGACAGTACTGATGCGGTAAACGGCAGCCAATTACACGAAGTAAAAGCTGACATGAACAACAAGATCAATAAGTTAAATGGTCAAGTGAATAAGTTAGGTAAACGTGTCAATGCAGGTACAGCAAGCGCGTTAGCAGCGTCTCAATTACCACAAGCTTACATTCCAGGTAAGAGCATGGTATCTGTGGCAGCGGGTAATTACCAAGGTCAAAATGCGGTGGCATTAGGTATGTCACGTATTTCAGATAACGGTAAAATTATTATTCGTTTAGCAGGTACTAGCGATACTCAAGGTAAAGTGGGTGTAGCAGTAGGTGCAGGTTACCACTGGTAATTTATCGTTTAATAAACAAAAGGCATGGGAAACCATGCCTTTTTTATTGCCAAAAGTGCGGTCGATTTTCATCGCGTTTTTCGTATAATAGGGTGAGTCAACTCGGAGAAGAATATGATTATCGGACCTTATATCAACGCACTGGCGATTATTAGTGGTGCAGTTATCGGTGCGGCGCTCGGTGGACGCATTCCAGAGCGTTTACGCACTAATCTAACCTTAATCTTTGGTTTGTGTTCCATGGGTATGGGTATTGTGATGGTGGCGAAAACTACCAATATGCCGGCAATGATTTTATCGGTGTTATTAGGGACGATAATTGGCGAGTTGCTTTTATTGGAACAGGGGATCAATAAACTGGCATCATCAGCCAAAGGCCTTGTTGAAAAAAGATGTTCCCTGATAAGCCAAGTAGCATGAATAGCCAAGAAGAGTTCTTATCTAAATTTGTTGCGATTGTAGTTTTGTTTTCATTTAGTGGAACGGGGATTTTCGGGGCGATGAATGAGGGGATGAGTGGTAATTTTGATATCCTCATTGTGAAATCCTTTTTAGATTTTTTCACCGCGATGATCTTTGCCACATCACTTGGCATTTCTGTGGCAAGTATTTTTGTGCCACAAACATTAGTTCAAGTGATCTTAGCTTATTCTGCGGTATTTATTATTCCTTTCGTGACACCTGAAATGCGAGGTGATTTTGCTGCGGTAGGCGGTATGCTAATGATAGCTGCGGGCTTTCGCATTTGTAATATCCAAATGTTCCATGTGGCGAATATGCTGCCGGCTCTTTTCCTCGCTATGCCGATTTCTCATTTCTGGAGTACCTTTTTCTAAAAAAATAGGCGTGTATAACGCCTATTTCTTTTTCTGACAATGAGGGCAATAAAAGCTATTGCGTTGCCCAATAATCATGCTTTCAATCTTTGTGCCACATTTTGGGACAAGGTTTATCTTTGTTTCCGTAAACTAACAATTCCTGCGCAAAATAACCTGGACGGCCATCGGGTTGTAAGAAATCTTTTAATGTTGTACCACCTTGTGTAATGGCTTTTTGCTAATACGTTTTTTTAATCGTTTCAACGAGTAAGGCACATTGGTTTCCGCGTGAGATTTTCGGCTAATTTCATTGGATGCAAACCACATAAAAAGAGCGTTTCATTGGCATAAATATTTCCTACGCCCACGACGACAGCATTATCCATTAAAAAAGGTTTTAAGTGCGGTCGATTTTTTTGCGTGATTTTTTTAAAAAGGTATTCCGCATTAAATTCATCAGAAAGTGGTTCTGGACCAAGTTTTTAGAAAAAGATGAAAGTCATCTAAGCTTTCCGTCCATAACCATGCACCGAAGCGTCTCGGGTCGTTATAACGCAGTAATTTGCCATTATTCATTACAATATCAAGGTGATCGTGTTTATCAATAGGACTATCGTGCGGCACAATTCGAACAGAGCCAGACATGCCTAAATGACCAATGATATAACCTTTTTTTCAGTATGAATAATGAGATATTTCGCACGGCGAGAAGTATCTAAAAATTTTGACGTTTTTTTGAGCGTTGTTAATTCAGGAGAGACAACCCAGCGTAATTGTGGTTGGCGCACTACAATTTTTTTCAATGGTAAAACCTTTTCAAATAGGGGACTGACACCGCGTAGGGCTGTTTCGACTTCAGGAAGTTCAGGCATAGATAATCTCGGTAATGAATTTGTGATATAAAAAAACCCGAACAATGTCGGGCTTTTTTCAAATCAGCAAAATTATTTGATTTTTGCTTCTTTATAGATAACGTGTTTACGCACTACTGGATCAAATTTTTTGATTTCCATTTTTTTCAGGCATATTACGTTTGTTTTTTTATCAGTTGTGTAGAAGTGACCGGTCTCTGCTGTAGAAACTAAACGGATTTTTCTCACGAGCGCCTTTAGCTGCCATGTTTTAGCTCCTTAGATTTTTTCGCCACGAGCACGGATTTCAGCTAACACTGCATCAATGCCTTTTTTATCGATAATACGCATACCTTTCGCAGTTAAACGTAAGGTCACGAAACGGTTTTCACTTTCAACCCAGAAACGGTGAGTGTGAAGGTTTGGAAGAAAAACGACGACGTGTCGCATTCAACGCGTGTGAGCGGTTGTTACCCACAGCTGGACGCTTGCCTGTTACTTGACAAACTCTAGACATAATAATCTCCAATAATTTAAATATAAGCTCGAGCTTATGGTTCGGATAATGAAGCTTAAAACTAAGCTTGCTTCCTCGTCAGGTCGCAGTATCCGACCCACTTACTATATTAAAGGTCGCAAATTATACTGACTTTATTTTCATTTCTCAAGTCCAAAAGCGATTTTTCCGTCTTTAAATGGAAATGAACGATAAAAAAATCATCAAATTCCCTAAAACTATAACAGATTATGTTCTGCAAAAGAATAACAAGTCCCTTTGCCGACAATAAAATGATCCAAAATACGAATATCCATTAACTCAGCAGCTTCAATAATTTTTTGTGTGATCATTTTGTCGGAATAGCTCGGTTCTGCTAGGCCAGAAGGGTGGTTGTGAGCCAAAATTAAGGCGGCTGCATTGCAGTAAAGGCTTTCTTTGATGATTTCTCGTGGATAAACATTCGTTACATTAATTGTGCCTAAAAATAACCGCTCTTTTTTAATCAAACGATGTTGATTATCTAAAAATAACACCATAAAAATTTCACGTTCTTCGTGATGAAGCTCCGCTTGAAGATAAAGCTTTACCGTAGATGTGTCGCTAAATACATGTTCTATCAGTAATTCTTGCTTCAGATAGCGCTTTTGTCATTTCTGTGGTGGCTTGCAGTTGAATAAACTGCGTAATGCCTAATCCTTTTACTTTGCAAAAGGCTTCTTTATCTGCGCTTAATAAGGTTCGAAGAGAGCCAAAATGTTGCAGCACGTTATGTGATAATTCCATGACAGGGCAGCCTTTAATCCCTGTTCGTAGAAAAATAGCGAGTAATTCGTGATCTTCTAGGGCTTCAACGCCATATTTCAACAATTTTTCACGAGGCATTAAAGGAGAGTTTGTTTGCATATTAATTAATGAAAAGAAAAAAGTGCGGTCAATTTTCAGGATGTTTTTCAATCTTTGGCGAGAAAGTCTAGTTTTATTTTTTTGAAATCGAGATCGCAAAAAAATAAAAATTTTTTTATTGGCGAAATTTGAAGTAAAATAGGCGACCTTAAGTTGTTAAGTACTAACACACAAAACATATCCATTCTATTAAGTTGCAGCGGAGTAGCAAATGAGCTTGAGCGGAAAGCGTATTGTTGTCGGGATTACAGGAGGCATTGCCGCCTATAAAACCATTGAGTTTATTCGTTTATTACGCAAATCTAACGCAGAAGTTCGAGTGGCTTTAACGCCAGCCGCAGCTGAATTTGTCACACCTTTAACGCTACAAGCCATTTCGGGCAATGCGGTTTCTCAATCTTTACTTGATCCTCAAGCTGAATTAGCCATGGGGCATATTGAGCTGGCCAAATGGGCTGATGCGATTGTGATTGCGCCAGCCAGTGCCGATTTTATTGCGCGTTTAACCGTTGGAATGGCAAATGATTTACTCAGTACGATTTGTCTCGCGACAAGTGCACCTATTTTGCTCGCACCGGCGATGAATCAGCAAATGTACCGCCAGGCGATTACACAACAAAATTTGACCGCTCTTTCTGCGCGAGGTATTCATTTTGTTGGGGCCAAATAGTGGCTTTTCAAGCTTGTGGTGATGTGGGCGCAGGCAGAATGTCTGAACCGGCTGAAATCTTTGAATCGCTTCAATCACTTTTTGCTATTCAACAAGATTTAGTCGATTTAAGTGTCACCATTACGGCAGGCCCAACGCGTGAAGCTATCGATCCTGTTCGTTATATTTCTAATCACAGCTCAGGTAAAATGGGCTTTGCAATTGCCGAGGTCTTTGCAAAACGTGGAGCAAATGTCACCTTAATTGCAGGGTCCCTGTTAATCTGGCTACACCGAAAAATGTTCATCGTATTGATGTGACAACCGCCCATGAAATGTGGCAAGCCTCCCTTGAAAAGTGCGGTCAAAAAAATCGCATCTTTATTGGCTGTGCTGCGGTGGCTGATTATCGAGTTGCGGAAGTCGCTGATCAAAAAAATTAAGAAAACCAATGATAACGATGAGCTTTCTCTTAAATTGGTGAAAAATCCAGACATTATCGCTAGTGTGGCAAGTTTAGAAAAAGATCGTCCATTTGTTGTGGGCTTTGCAGCTGAAACGCAAAATGTCGCTGAGTATGCGAAGAGCAAACTTCAACGCAAAAAAATTTAGATATGATTTGTGCCAATGATGTATCGGGTGGGCAAGTATTCGGACAAGATCAAAAATGCTTTGCAGATCTTTTTGGAAAAACAGGCGAAAAAAAGCGTTGCCGTTAGCTGATAAAAAAATAAATTGGCAGAAGTGTTGGTCACTGAAATTGTTGAGCATTATCACAAATAAAATACGTTCAAAAATTCGTTGGATTTTTGTGACCGCACTTTTGTATGACAGATTTCTTTTTAAAGGATAAATAAGCATGAAAAAAATTGATGTAAAAAAATTTTTAGATAGCCGTATTGGCAACGAATTTCCTTTACCAACCTATGCAACCGAAGGTTCAGCAGGTTTGGATTTACGTGCATTGCTTGAAGAAGGGCATTGAAATTCAACCAGGCGAAACCAAACTTATCCCAACAGGCCTTTCAATTTATATTGCCGATCCGAACCTTGCAGCAGTGATTCTGCCTCGTTCTGGGTTTAGGTCATAAACACGGTATCGTATTAGGGTAACTTAGTGGGCTTAATTGATTCAGATTATCAAGGTCCATTAATGGTGTCTGTATGGAATCGTGGCCATGAACCGTTCAAAATTGAAGTTGGTGATCGTATTGCGCAATTAGTCTTTGTGCCAGTCGTACAAGCTGAATTCAATATTGTCAGTGAATTTACCGAAACTGAACGCGGTGAGGGCGGTTTTGGTCATTCAGGTAAAAAATAAACTATGGTAGAACAATTATCTCTCGTAGAAGTTGATGAGATTGCCGCGGAAATTAAACCGCCAAAAATCGAAAAACGCACGGTAAAAGAACGTCGTCAACAAGTGTTGACGGTGCTTACCCATATGCTACATTCTGAACGCGGAATGGAGCGTATGACAACAGCGCGTTTGGCGGAAGAAGTGGGTGTGTCAGAGGCGGCGCTTTATCGTTACTTCCCAAGTAAAACCAAAATGTTTGAAGCGTTGATCGATAATATCGAAGCGAATTTATTTAGCCGTATCACCACATCAATTCGTAATGAAACCAATACGATGAATCGAGTGCGTGACATTATGCAGATGATCCTCGACTTTGCGCGTAAAAATCCTGGTTTGACACGTATTTTAACCGGACATGCATTGATGTTTGAAGAGCCACTTTTACAGGCTCGTGTCGCGCAATTTTTCGATCGTCTTGAAATGCAATTTGTGAATATTTTACAAATGCGAAAATTACGCGAAGGGCGTGGTTTTAATGTCGATGAACGCATTATTGCAGGGCATTTAGTGACGCTTTGTGAAGGGCAGTTTATGCGTTATGTCCGTACAAACTTCCGTTTAGGCGCAAATCAAAGTTTTGAACAGCAATGGCGTTTTCTTGAACCGCTTTTTGCTTAATTGACTTTAGTTGATAAATATATGATTATTCCGTGGCAAGAATTGCCAACAGAAACCTTAGAAAATATTGTGGAAAGTGTGGTACTTAGAGAAGGTACTGATTATGGTTCACACGAATTTTCTTTAGAACAAAAAAACAACACCTACTAAACAAAGATTCACAATGGAAGTGCAGTGATTGTTTGGTCAGAATTACATGAATCCATTGATATAAAAGATAAAATGGAATTTCTAAAATGAAATCAATAGGAGCTTATATGTCAGAAGATGTAGAATTACTTGAAGAACAAAAGTTACAAGACGATGATCAGCAACGCGATCCTGCTCTGGATTGGTTCCTAACTCACTGTCATTTACATAAATATCCGGCAAAATCGACCTTAATCCACGCAGGGGAAGATGCCAATATTTTATATTTCTTAATTAAAGGAACGGTGATGGTTTCATCGAAAGATGATGAAGGCAAAGAGATGATTTTATCTTATCTAGGTGCTGGACAATTTTTTGGTGAAGCGGGTTTATTTGATGAAGGCTCGAAACGTTCTGCTTGGGTAAAAACGAAAACCCCTTGTGAAATTGCAGAAATTTCCTATAAAAAATATCGTCAGCTTATTCAAATTAATCCTGAGATTTTTAATGTTCCTTACTTCTCAGTTATCAAAAACGCTTGCAGAATACATCTCGACAAGTGACTAACTTGGCCTTTTTGGATGTGGCAGGCCGTATTGCTCAGGCGCTTATGCATCTAGCAAAACAACCTGAAGCCATGACTCATCCGGATGGCATGCAGATCAAAATTACTCGTCAGGAAATTGGTCAAATGGTGGGCTGTTCACGTGAAACCGTAGGGGCGAATAATTAAGATGCTGGAAGATCAAAAATCTAATTCATGCGCACGGTAAAACCATTGTGGTTTACGGCACTCGATAGTAAAAAAATAACCGTCTTTAATAAGACGGTTATTTTTATTTTATTACATTGATGTGATAGTTGAAATGCCTTTTGTTAATTTTTTTATACGAAAAACGAAAAAAATACTTCTTTTAGTGCAAATATCTTAATTGACAAAATAGCGGAAGACTTCTATCATAACACTGCCTTCCAATGTAGTTTCTTTGGAAGTCAGGATTGGTCTCCTGAATATATAAGTGGCTTTTAAAAGATTCTTAATCTTTTAATTTTATATCGCAGACTGGAACCCCAGAGATGCTTTAAATCTATGGTGGGCTAGGTAGAAATCCCGCAGGGATGCGATGCAGTAAGCCACTTGCTGTTAAGACCAATTCTGCTTAGTTCCACCACCCTTCAAAACAATCTTCAATTTTCAAACTTTCATTTAACTCACGTCGAACGAGAAATTCTCAGCTAAAGAGCGGTCATTTTTTACTTTATTTTTGGCAAAAAAATACCGACCCATTTCTGAGTCGGTATTTCATTTGGGTGTGTTATTTCACTTTTTGTTTCATGGCTTCTGCCACAAGTTCAGCTTCAGGGCCGAGAACCACTTGTAAGCCATCGTTACCGATTTTCACGATACCTTTTGCGCCAAGAGACTTGAGCTGTTCTTCATTAATTTTGTGTTGATCCACTAAGCTTAAACGTAAGCGAGTGATACAAGCATCAATATTTTTGAAGTTATCAGCACCACCTAAAGCATCAATAAATTTGACCGCTCTTTCTTCGCGAGATTGGCTTGCTGCTGGTTGTGCAGCAGTGGTTTCTTCCGCTTCTTCTGTGCGACCTAATGTTTTTAAGTTGAACGCTTTAATTGCAAAACGGAATACCACGTAGTAAATCACGAAGAATACTAAGCCTTGTACGATTAGCATATACCATTCAACGGCTAATGGGTTGCGTGATGAAAGTACCATATCCACGAGACCCGCACTGAAACCGAAGCCTGCGATCCAATGCATTGTTGCGGCGATAAAGACGGAAATACCGGTTAATACCGCGTGGATGAAGTAAAGCACTGGCGCAACAAACATGAAAGAGAATTCTAATGGTTCGGTGATACCAGTGAAGAATGAGGCAAATGCACCCGCAAGCATGATTGATGCCACTTTAGTTCTTTGACTTGGTTTAGCGCTGAGATAAATCGCTAATGCGGCACCCGGTAAACCGAACATCATAACAGGGAAGAAACCGGCTTGATACATACCCGTTACACCAACCGTTGCAGTACCTTCAGCAAGTGATTTTGCACCACCTAAGAAGTTTGGAATGTCATTGATGCCTGCGACGTCAAACCAGAATACAGAGTTCAATGCATGGTGTAAGCCAACAGGAATGAGTAAACGGTTGAAGAAACCGTAAAGACCCGCACCAACAGCGCCTAAATCTTTAATGCTTTCACCGAATGACACTAAACCGCCGAAAATATATGGCCAGATGTAAAGCAATACGAAGCTGATGAACATCATGACAAAAGAAACGACGATTGGCACAAGGCGTTTTCCGCTAAAGAAGGAGAGTGCTTTTGGCAATTCTACTTGATAGAAGCGGTTATAAAGTTCAGCTGAAATCACCCCGATCAAAATCCCAATAAATTGGTTATTGATTTTCCCGAAGGCGGCTGGCACTTCACTTACATCGATATGTTGTAGCTGAGCAACACTGCCAGGTGAAAGTAGAGTTGTTACCACATAGTAACCCACTAAACCTGAAAGTGCAGCAGAACCATGTTTGTCCTTAGATAAACCGAAAGCAACGCCAACGGCAAAAAGCAGGCCCATGTTATCGATGATAGCACCGCCTGATTTAATTAAAAATGCAGCAAGTTGACTGTTAGCTCCCCAGCCATCTGGGTCAAGCCAATAACCAATACCCATCAGTACAGCCGCTGCTGGTAAGACAGCAACAGGTACCATTAAGGCTTGCCCAATTTTTTGCGCATAACCTAACACATTCATTTTTTTCTCCTATTTATAGTAATGAAGTATTACTTCATATTCTAAAGTAAAAAATATTTTTGTATAAATGTGGTAACTTTATCTCAAAATTGAGAAGCCGATCACAAATTTTGAAATTGTACTTCAAAAAATATTTTTTTATGGTGCAAGTTTTACTGCGTTTTACTATAATGGCCAGAAAGCCAAAAAGGAAACCAAGTGTTACTGTCTAATGTAGGAGTTTATATGTCGAAATTATCACATAATGAAGTCTTAGATAAAATCAAATTTGGTCTTATTGCTTCTTGTCAGCCTGTCGATGACGGCCCGATGGATAAACCAGAAATCGTGGCAGCCATGGCACAGGCTTCTGTTGTTGGTGGTGCCGCAGGATTGCGTATCGAGGGCATAGAAAATCTTAAAGCAACACGCCCTACTGTGAATGTACCGATTATTGGTATTGTGAAACGTGATTTACCTGACAGCCCTGTACGAATTACCCCAGTTTTTGCATGATATTGAAGATTTAGCGAAAGCTGGTGCAGATATTATCGCCGTGGATGGGACAAATCGCCCTAGACCAGTAGATATTGAAAGTGCGGTCAAAAAAATACACGAATTAGGCTGTTTAGCCATGGCGGATTGTTCGAATTTAGAAGAAGGCTTGTACTGTCAAAAACTCGGTTTTGATATTGTGGGCAGTACGATGTCTGGCTACACAGGTGGTACTGTGCCAGAGGAGCCTGATTATCAATTGGTTAAAGATTTGAAAGCAGCAGGTTGCCGAGTCATGGCGGAAGGACGTTATAACACCCCTGAGTTGGCGAAAACGGCAATTGAAATTGGTGCTTATTGTGTGACAGTAGGTTCTGCATTAACTCGCTTAGAGCATATCGTAAGTTGGTTTACCGAAGCCATTCATTCAGCGAAAAAATAAAGGAAGAAGATATGTCATTAACAGTGGATAGTGGTCAGACATTACAGCGTTGTTTGGCATTAGATATTGGTGGCACGAAAATCGCTTCTGCTATAGTGAAAAATGGTGAGATTCAACAGCGAAAACAGATTTCCACGCCACAAGATGATGCTGCGCAAGCGATGCATCAAACCCTTGCTCAGTTGTTAAAAGAATATGAAGGGCAGTTTGATTATGTCGCTGTTGCTTCAACAGGGCATTATTAATCAAGGCATTCTGACTGCACTTAATCCCAAAAATTTGGGTGGATTAGCCCAATTCCCATTAAAAGACAGTATTGCACAGCATACTGATAAACCGATTGGTTTACTTAATGATGTGCAAGCTGCAGCCTATGCCGAGTATCAACTACAAAATCCTAATGATGTTCAAAACTTTACCTTTATTACGGTTTCCACAGGCGTAGGGGGCGGTTTAATTTTAAATCATCGTTTACTTACTGAGCCAAACGGCATTGCTGGGGCATATTGGTCATACTTTGGCCGATCCTAATGGTCCAATTTGTGGCTGTGGTCGCCGTGGTTGTGTTGAAGCCATTGCATCAGGTCGCGCCATTGAAGCAGTTTCTTCTCAATGGGATGATCCTTGTGATCCGAAAAGAGGTCTTTGCGCGTTTCCGTCAAAATGATGAAAAAGCGACCGCACTTGTGACTCGTTCAGCCCAAGCTATTGCGAAATTTAATTGCGGATTTGAAGATTGGATTAGACATGCAAAAAGTCGTGGTTGGCGGTAGCGTAGGGTTGGCAGAAGGTTATTTACCGTTAGTTCAATCTTTATTAAGTGAACTTCCCGCTGTTTATCATTGCGAATTAGAAAGTGCTCAATTTGGACAAGATGCAGGCTTGATTGGCGCGGCTTACTGGGTAAAAGATTGCTTATTACAAGCAAAAAATACGGGAGTGGTTTATGGCTAAAGAAACGGCAATATTTTTAAATACCATCAGCTCGTTATATCGTAGTTTAACGAAAGACTGAAAAAGAAAAATTGCGGATGCAATTTTATTGAATCCCGATCTTGCAGTGCAAGCACCTTTAGCTGAAATTGCCGCTCATTTAGAAGTGGGGAGGCGACCTTTGTGCGTTTTTGCCGTACTCTCGGCTTTAAAGGTTTCAGTGATTTTAAATTGGAATTATCCATCGAGCTTGCCACAAAAGATGGCAAAGATAACACTGTATTAGATTCAGATATTACCGATTCTGACAACTCATTGAATATTGCGCATAAGCTGAAATCTGCCATCAATAACGTGATGGATGAAACCATTAATTTATTAGATTTTGAGCAGTTGGAAGAGGCAGTAAAAGCCATTCAACAAGCGAATCGTGTTTTCTTATTTGGTGTGGGTACATCTGGTATTACCGCGGAAGATGCCAAAAATAAACTGATGCGTATCGGTGTGCAAGTGGATGCGACGGGTAACAACCATTTTATGTATATGCAGGCATCGTTATTGACGAAAAGAGATGTGGCAATTGGTTTGAGTCATTCTGGTTATTCTCAAGAAACCACTCATACCATGAAAATTGCCAAAGAAAACGGTGCCAAAACTATTGCGATTACGCACAGTTTGCGTTCACCCATCACAGAATATGCCGATCTTGTTTTTAGTGAATGGGAATAAGCAAGGTAAGCTACAAGGCGACTCTATCGGCACGAAGATTGCTCAATTATTCGTATTAGATTTGATTTACGCTTTATTAGTACAGGCATCACAGGAAAGTGCGGTCAAAATAAAGCAAAAAACATTAAATGTCATTTTAGAACAACGTATCAAATAGGAGAGAAAAATGCGTAACTTAAAAGGTATTTTTAGTGCGTTATTAGTATCATTCAATGAAGATGGCTCTATCAATGAAAAAGGTTTGCGTGAAATTATTCGCTATAACATTGATAAGATGAAAATTGATGGTTTATATGTAGGTGGTTCAACAGGTGAAAACTTCATGCTTTCTACGGAAGAGAAAAAAGCAAATTTTCCGTATCGCGAAAGATGAAGCAAAAGACCAAGTCGCGCTAATCGCACAAGTGGGTAGTGTGAACTTACATGAAGCAGTGGAATTAGGTAAATATGCAACGGAATTAGGCTATGACAGTCTTTCTGCAGTAACCCCGTTCTACTATAAATTTAGCTTCCCTGAAATCAAACATTACTATGACACTATCATTGCTGAAACAGGCAATAACATGATCGTGTACTCAATTCCGTTCTTAACAGGCGTGAATATGGGGATTGAGCAATTCGGCGAACTTTATAAAAACCCGAAAGTGCTTGGTGTGAAATTTACCGCTGGGGATTTCTATCTATTAGAACGTTTGAAAAAAGCTTATCCAAATCACCTCATTTGGGCTGGTTTTGATGAAATGATGGTGCCGGCAGTATCTCTTGGTGTAGATGGTGCAATTGGTAGTACATTCAACGTAAACGGTGTGCGTGCAAGACAAATCTTTGAATTAACCAAACAAGGTAAATTGGCTGATGCGCTTCAAGTTCAACACGTGACCAATGACCTTATCGAAGGCATTTTAGCGAATGGCTTATATCTCACTATCAAAGAGTTATTGAAACTAGATGGTGTGGATGCAGGTTATTGCCGTGAGCCAATGACAGCGAAAGCAACACCAGAGCAATTAGCGAAAGCGAAAGAGTTAAAAGCAAAATATTTATAAATTAATGGAAAAGTGACCGCACTTACTTCTTTCCTCCCTCTATAGCGGGGAGGAAAGAATGTCAGTGTAGTACTGATAAGGAAGGTTATTATGCGTCTCATTCCTCTGAACAATGAACAACAAGTCAGCCGTTGGGCGGCGCGTCATATTGCTGATCGAATTAATCATTTTAAACCTACAGCAGAACGTCCTTTTGTATTAGGTTTACCAACAGGCAGTACACCACTTAAGACCTATCAAGAATTGATTAAATTAAATCAAGCGGGAGAAGTGAGTTTTAAACATGTGGTGACCTTTAATATGGATGAATATGTGGGTTTACCAAAAGAACATCCAGAAAGCTATCACAGTTTTATGCATAATAATTTCTTCAAACATATTGATATTCAACCGCAAAATATCAATATTTTGAATGGTAATACCAATGACCATGATGAAGAATGTCGTCGTTATGAAGAAAAAATTAAATCTTACGGCAAGATTCATTTGTTTATGGGCGGTGTAGGCGTTGACGGCCATATTGCCTTCAATGAGCCAGCGTCTTCTTTAAGTTCGCGTACCCGTATTAAAACCTTAACGCCAGATACTATTATTGCAAATTCTCGTTTCTTTAATAACGATGTAAATCAAGTACCAAAATATGCTTTAACAATCGGTGTGGGTACATTACTTGATGCAGAAGAAGTGATGATTTTAGCAACAGGCCATAATAAAGCCTTAGCCGTGCAAGCTGCGGTAGAAGGCAGTATTAATCACCTTTGGACAGTAAGTGCTTTACAGCTCCATCGCCATTTTGTTTTAGTATGTGATGAGCCTGCTCTGCAAGAATTAAAAGTGAAAACAGTGAAATATTTTACTGAATTGGAAGGTCGTGCGATTCATAGTGTGTTATAAGTGCGGTTAATTTTAATTTGATTTTAGGAAGGTATGATGAAGTATGCATTAATTAACAGCGTAATCTACACCAAAAATGAGGTGTTAAGAGATTATGCAGTGGTTATTGAAGGGGAATATATTCAATCTGTTATTCCACAAAGCGAATTAGAAAGTGGGATTAAAACCATTGATTTGCAAGGTCATAATCTCACAGCAGGGCTTTATTGATCTGCAATTAAATGGCTGTGGTGGCGTGATGTTTAACGATCAAACAAGCGTAGAAACATTAGAAATTATGCAAGCCACTAACTTTGAAATCAGGCTGTACTAGTTTCTTACCAACGTTTATTACCGCACCGGATGAAGATATCAAACGCGCAGTAAGTATCATGCGTGAGTATTTGAATAAGCATAAAAATCAAGCGCTTGGTTTACACATCGAAGGGCCCTTATTTGAGCTTGAGAAAAAAGGCGTACATCGCCCGGAATATATCCGTGAAGCGACGCCTGAGATGAAAGATTTCTTATGCGATAATGCGGATGTCATCACCAAACTGACCATTGCCGCTGAAAACCCAACGGTGCAATATATTCCTGATTTTGTGAAAGCAGGCATTATCGTGTCTATTGGCCATTCTAATGCAACTTATGAAGTAGCAAAAGCTGCCTTTCATAAAGGTGCGACGTTTGCTACTCACTTACACAATGCCATGTCGCCGATCAGTTCAGGACGCGCAATGGGCGTAGTTGGTGCAGTGTTAGATTCTGATGTTTACACGGGGATTATTGTAGATGGCGTGCATGTGAACTTTGGTAACGTTCGCTTAGATAAAAAAGCGAAAGGTGACAAACTTTGCATTGTAACCGATTCTCTTGCTGCTGCAGGTGCACCACCTGAATTGGAAACCTTCACTTTTGTAGGAAAACCGATTTATGTGAAAGAAGGTCGTTGCTACGATGCAAATGGTACGATTGCGGGCGCATCAATTACCATGATGGAATCCATCAAAAATGCCGTGGAGTATGTGGAAATTCCATTAGCAGAAGCGATTCGCATGAGTAACCTTTACCCTGCGAGAGCAATCGGTGTAGATGATCGTTTAGGCTCAGTTGAAGCGGGTAAGGTAGCAAACTTGGCGGTGTTCACAAAAGATTATGATGTGATTGGTACCGTATTAAACGGCGAATGGAAACCAAACTAAAGTGCGGTCAAAAATAGTATTATTTTAAACGTAATCCGATCTTTAAACAGATCGGATTATTTTTTATGACTGTAGTTCAGTGATCTTACCGGTATCCACTTGGAAACAATTTTCCTTTTCCCACTTGCATCTCTTTGAGTTGACCTTGAGTAATGGCGGTTACGAAAAGACTTGAGAACCACTTTGTTGCAAGCGTTCCGCAAGCAAGGCGCGTTTATGTTGATCCAACTCTGAGGCAAAGTCATCAATTAGAAAGATACAATGACGTTGTTTTTGAATCATTAAATGTTCACCTTGCGCTAAACGTAGCGCACACATCAATAATTTTAATTGACCACGAGAGAGTACATCTTCCACAGGGAATCCATTGGCTTTAAAACGGAAATCCGCTTTTTGTGGGCCTGAAACTGTATAGCCAATGGCTTTGTCTCGCTCAAAGTTTTGCGCCAATAATTCACCATATTCTGTCTCTTTCTCCCAGCCTTGATGAAAGCTAACAGTAATCTCTAATTCAGGGTAAAAAAATAACTGGCAGGTTTTTTCGATTTCTGGGACGTAAGGCTTCAGCGTATTCAGCTCGCCAATCACTCACTTGGTGGGCTAATTTAGCTAATTCAATATCCCAAATTTTTAATTGCAGAATAAGGCTGGTTTTTGACTTAATGCGGCATTTCGCTGTTTTAATAAGCGGTTTAATGCGACCCAAGAGGAATGGAAAACTATTATGGTGGTGGAATAAGCCCCAATCTAAAAATGCGCGTCGAAAACTAGGTCCGCCATTTAATAGGGTCAGTCCTTCTGGCGTAATTAATTGCATGGGTAAAAGGTGAGCGAGATCGGCAATTTTATTGCCGTCTTCACCGTTTATTTTTGCGATAGTATTACCTTGACGAAGTTTTTGTAAGCCAACAGACCATTGATGCTGGCTTTCTTGAATTTGGCCAAAAAGCGTGAAATGAGGTTCGTCGTAAGAAATAATGCGATTTGCGACCGCACTTTTGAAAGAGCGTCCATGTCCGAGATAAAAAATGGCTTCTAATAAGCTCGTTTTTCCGCTGCCGTTATTGCCGACTAAAAAGTTAAAGCCGTGATCAAATTCAAGATCCACGGCATTTAAATTTCTAAATTTTTTTCAACAATTAAGCGGGAAATGGCCATTATTCTTAGAGGCGCATTGGCATAATGACGTATTCTGCGCTTGCATCTTCACTGTTTTCAATTAAGCAGCTTGATGACGCATCAGTGAGGCGAATACGTACTTGTTGGCATTTTAAGGCGTTCAATACATCTAAAATGTAAGTCACATTAAAGCCCACTTCCATTTCTTCACCTTGATAATTCACATCCACGATTTCTTCTGCCACTTCGTGTTCTGGGTTAGATGCGGTAATTTTAAGTTGGTTTTCACTTAAGTTTAAACGCACGCTACGTACACGTTCATTTGAAAGGATAGAAGCACGTACAAAGGCTTGTTTTAAAGGTTTCCCAGTTACCTTCTACGATACGAGTTGCATTACGTGGTAATACACGACGGTAATCAGGGAAGCGACCATCAATGAGTTTTGAGGTAAACACAATGTGGTTTAAGTGAATACGAAGATTATTCGTGCCGATTTGCAAACGAGCAAGTTCGTCACTGCTTTCTAATAAGCGATTCAGTTCTAATACACCTTTGCGAGGGAGAATAACTGAATGGGTTTGCAGATCTTGATCTAATTCGATCGTACAAACAGCAAGACGGTGACCGTCAGTTGCAACAGTACGTAATAAATTACCTTCCGTTTCAAATTTCATGCCGTTTAAGAAATAGCGGGCATCCTGGTTTGCCATTGAAAATTGGGTGGCTTCAATTAAGCGACGCAAGGTGCTTTGCGGTAAGGCAAAATCCACTTCAGATTGCCAATCTGTTAGATTTGGATATTCTTCAGCGGGCAGAGTAGTGAGATTAAATTTACTGCGACCTGATTCTACAATGGCGCGATCTTCTTCAAAGGTAACTGTAATTTCAAATTCATCTGATAATGTACGGCAAATATCTAAGAATTTTTTAGCCGGAATGGTGAACGCGCCATCAGCGGTTGAAGACGAAAGTTGAGTATAGCTAGAAAGCTCAACTTCAAGGTCTGTACCTGTAATGGTTAAACGGTTATCTTCAATTTGTAATAACACGTTATTTAATACAGGAATATTCGGACGATTGCTCAATACGCCACAAACTTGCTGTAAGGGTTTTAATAGATTTTCTCTTGAAATGCTAAATTGCATCATTGGCTCCTTATGCAGATAATGTGCGAATTAAATTCGCCCAATCTTCTTGAATACTGCTGTCTTTTTCACGGAATTTGGGCACTTCACGGCAGGCATTTAAGACTGTCGTATGGTCGCGTTCAAAGGCACGGCCAATTTCCGGTAAAGCTTTTTATTGGTTAATTCTTTTTGCTAACGCCATCGCAACTTGGCGTGGGCGAGTGACGGATCTCGCTCTGCTTTTTGATTTTAAATCCGCCACTTTAATTCGATAGTATTCTGCCACGACTTTCTGAATGTTTTCAATGGTGACCAAACGTTCTTGTAAGGCGAGAATATCTTTTAATGTGTCACGCACAAAATCAATATCAATGTGACCACCTTTGAAGTCTTGCATCGCTTTCACACGGTTTAATGCGCCTTCTAATTCACGAACATTGGTGCGTAAGCGTTGGGCAATAAAGAATGCCACTTCTTCTGGCAGCTCCATATTATGTTCTTCTGCTTTTTTTCAGCAAAATCGCAACACGAGTTTCTAAATCAGGTGGTTCAATCGCAGTGGTTAAACCCCAGCCGAAACGAGATTTTAGGCGTTCTTCAATTTTCTCAATTTCTTTTGGATAGCGGTCAGAGGTCAAAATAATTTGACGGCCAGTTTCAAATAAATTATTGAAAATATGGAAAAATTCTTCTTGTGTTTTTTCTTTCTCTGCGAAGAATTGAATATCATCCACTAATAATGCATCAAGAGAACGATAGAATTTTTTGAATTGATCCATTTTATTATCACGCATCGCTTTTACCATGTGCTGCATAAAAGTTATTAGCATGGATATAAAGCACGCGAGCATTTGGTTTATTCGCTAAAATACCATTACCGATTGCGTGTAATAAGTGGGTTTTACCTAAACCTGTCCCGCCATATAAAAAGAATGGGTTTGCCGTTGGTTCACCTGGTGCAAGAGCAAGTTTTTGACCTACTGCACGGGCGAGTTGGTTTGATTTACCTTCAACAAAGTTTTCAAATAAATGTTTACGATTTAGATGTGATTCAAATTTAGTCGGCGCATCAGATTCTTGCTGAAAACTCACCGCACTTTCTTGATGATTAGTTGTTTGAGTTGAGGACGATTCAACAGCTTTTGGAGCTGGTTTTACCCCTTCTTTTACGATAATTTGTAAATTTGGATTTTTAGCAAGGGCTTGGCAAATTTGATGAATTTGAGCTAAGTAATGATTTTCCACCCAGCTTTTCACAAACATATTTGGACGCATATAACACCACTTGATCTTGCGAGATGACATCCGCTTGTAATGGACGTAACCAAGTGCTGAGATCCATCGGAGAAACCTGATCTTGTAGTTGTGATAAGCAATCTTGCCATAGGGTAGAAAGGCTCACGATAAATTATCCTTATGTTATATGCGTATAAAATAAAAGCCGCAAAAGTGCGGTTAAAAATCGAAGAGAATTTTACAATAATTTAGGCAAAAGATCTTCTGTTGCTCATCAAAAAAAGACAAAAAGGTTGCTTGAGATTTTGCCCAAAATCCGTATAATCCCCACGATTTTAGAAGAAACGGAAGATTATTTCGGAATTTTCTCTTTTCTTATTTGACGAAAGCCCAATTTATGATTAAAATTGCGGTCTATTTTTTATAACCCTTGTTGTGTTTTGAATATCAAAACAGTAAACCATTTTGATTTAGGTAGATTACAATGAAACGTACATTTCAACCTTCTGTATTAAAACGTAGCCGTACTCACGGTTTCCGTGCTCGTATGGCAACTAAAAACGGCCGTCAAGTTTTAGCTCGTCGTCGTGCTAAAGGTCGTAAGAGTTTATCTGCATAATCACCTCTTTTAGTGATTAAGCTAAACTTCTCTCGGGAGTTACGATTGTTAACTCCCGCTCAATTCAAAAATGTCTTCGAACAACCGTTTCGAGCAAGCACCCCTGAAATTACCATTCTCGCACGCAAAAATAATCTTGAGCATCCACGCTTAGGTTTAACTGTGGCTAAAAAACATCTTAAACGAGCGCATGATCGTAATCGTATCAAACGTTTAGTTCGTGAAAGTTTTCGTTTATCCCAACATAATTTGCCTTCTTGTGACTTTGTCTTTGTGGCGAAACGTGGCATTGGTCAGCTTGATAATAAAACGTTTTTTTACAAACTTTGGATAAATTATGGGCACGTCACATTCGTTTGGCACAAAAAAATCCTCATCGCTTTAATTAAGTTTTTATCAAGTAGCGATTAGCCCTTTAATCGGGCCCCGTTGTCGTTTTGTGCCAACTTGTTCTTGCTATGGTATTGAGGCGTTAAAAACACATGGATTGTTAAAAGGTAGTTGGCTTACGCTAAAACGTGTATTAAAATGTCACCCCTTAAGCGCCGGTGGATTCGATCCTGTTCCGCCGAAAAAGATTAATAATAACGATGAGAAAAAATAATGGACTCAAGACGTAGCCTATTAGTGCTTGCACTACTCTTTATTTCTTTCCTTGTTTATCAGCAATGGCAACTTGATAAAAATCCACCGGTTCAACAACAGACCACGGAACAAACAACAACCGCCTCTTCTGATGTACCGGCAAGTTCTTCTTCATCTGCCGAAGTAGTGGCAGACTCACAAACCAAAGGTCACATTATTACATTAGAAAATGATGTATTCCGTTTGAAAGTGGATACATTAGGTGGTGATGTAATCAGTTCTGAATTATTAAAATATGATGCAGAATTAAATTCAAAAGAACCTTTCGTTTTATTAAAAGATACAAACGAGCATGTTTACATTGCACAAAGCGGCTTAATCGGTAAAAACGGGATCGATACAAAAGCAGGTCGTGCACAATATCAAGTTACGGGTGATAATTTCAAATTAGCAGAAGGTCAAAATGAACTTTCTGTACCATTAACATTTGAAAAAGATGGTGTCACTTATCGTAAAATCTTTGTATTAAAACGCGATAGCTACGATGTAGGTGTTAACTTTGAAATTGTGAACCAAAGTGGTAGCGCAATTGAAGTTGAACCTTATGGCCAATTAAAACATACATTAGTTGAAAGCAGCGGTAACGTGGCAATGCCTACTTATACCGGTGGTGCATATTCTTCTTCTGAAACAAATTACAAAAAATACAGCTTCAGCGATATGAAAGACAAAAATCTTTCTATCGATACCAAAGCAGGTTGGGTTGCTGTTTTACAACACTATTTCGTATCAGCTTGGATCCCAAATCAAGATGTAAATAACCAACTTTATAGTATTACAGACAGCAAAAATAACGTTGCGTCTATTGGTTATCGTGGTCCAGTGGTGTCTATTCCAGCGGGTGCAACAGAAACAATTACCAGCTCATTATGGACAGGTCCAAAATTACAAAAACAAAATGGCTGAAGTGGCTAACCACTTAGACTTAACTGTCGATTACGGTTGGGCATGGTTCATCGCAAAACCATTATTCTGGTTATTAACGTTCATTCAAAGTATTGTATCTAACTGGGGTGTGGCAATTATTTGTGTCACCTTAGTGGTGAAAGCGATTTTATATCCGCTTACAAAAGCACAATACACTTCTATGGCGAAAATGCGTATGTTGCAACCCGAAAAATGCAAGAAATGCGCGAACGTTTTTGGTGATGATCGCCAACGTATGAGCCAAGAAATGATGAAACTTTACAAAGAAGAAAAAGTAAATCCACTTGGCGGTTGCTTACCATTAATCCTTCAAATGCCAATTTTTATCGCATTATACTGGACGTTTATGGAAGCGGTTGAACTTCGCCATGCGCCATTCTTTGGTTGGATTCAAGATTTATCGGCACAAGACCCTTACTACATTCTCCCAATCTTAATGGGCGGATCAATGTTCTTGTTACAAAAAATGTCACCGACACCAGTTGCAGATCCAATGCAACAAAAGGTGATGAACTTTATGCCGTTGATCTTCATGTTCTTCTTCCTCTGGTTCCCAGCAGGTCTAGTACTTTACTGGTTAGTGTCTAACTTAATCACTATCGTACAACAACAAATGATCTACCGTGGTTTAGAGAAAAAAGGGTTACATACCCGTAAAAAATAATCACTAACCGCACCTTTGGGTGCGGTTTTTACATATGTTAATAATGTTCAATATAAGACTAAAAGTCATTTCGTTATTTATTTTAATTGGGTTAATTATATATCCTACGTTTTCGGATAAGACCCTACTTCCTGGTGCACGTCTTGATGTTTATGTTTCCCTTGTATTAAGCATTCTTCTTTTTTTTGTCATGATTTATTGGGAAGTGGAAAAATGTCCTTTTACAAAGAAAGGCAAAGCCTAAAAGAGCTTCCAATAAAAAGAAACCCAAAGAAAATATTTTTTTATCACATACTCATGAAAGTATTGGGGTATGTTTATTATGTGTAGTGGTTTTTTTTGTTGCTTTTTCTTACTTTCAAACACTTTCTTAACGTTCTATGTTTCCATTTGGGGACAAGAAGAAAACTATATAGCCGAGGTTACTTATAAGCGTAAAAACAAATCGATATATAGTATTTAATATTTCATCTAATCAATATGGAAATGAAAGATTTCACTTCTAAAAAGGTTTATAATTCGGTAGAGAATGGGCAAATACTCCAAATTTATAAAAAAAGAACGAGCTCGCTCTCCTATATTGATGCATCTGAAGTAATGAAACTTAATGCTCTTTCCAATTAATTTTTTTCCTCAAGATAACCGCAATATTAGAGCGGTCAATTTTTTTAGTGAGTTTTTTTATGAAAGAAACAATCGTCGCACAAGCGACAGCGCCAGGACGTGGCGGTATTGGTATTTTGCGTGTATCCGGCCCAAAAGCGGTTGAAGTTGCACAAGCGGTACTAGGTAAATGTCCTAAACCAAGAATGGCAGATTATTTACCTTTTAAAGATGCTGATGGCACAGTATTAGATCAAGGCATTGCGCTTTATTTTAAATCACCGAATTCCTTTACCGGTGAAGATGTATTGGAATTGCAAGGTCATGGTGGACAAGTGGTATTAGATTTGTTGCTAAAACGAATCTTACAACTTGATGGCGTTCGTCTTGCACGTCCAGGTGAATTTTCTGAACAGGCTTTTTTAAACGATAAATTAGATTTAGCTCAAGCAGAAGCGATCGCGGATTTAATTGATGCCACTTCGGAGCAAGCTGCTCGTTCAGCATTAAAATCATTACAAGGTGAATTTTCTAATAAAGTGAATCAGTTAGTGGATTCCGTGATTTATCTTCGTACTTATGTGGAAGCGTCGATTGATTTCCCCGATGAAGAAATTGACTTTTTGGCAGACGGTAAAATCGAAGCAAAATTACGAGAAATTATCACTCAGCTTGATTTAGTCCGTAGCGAAGCAAAACAAGGCTCGATTTTACGTGAAGGGATGAAAGTGGTGATTGCCGGTCGTCCAAATGCTGGTAAATCAAGTTTACTGAATGCTTTAGCGGGCAGAGAAGCAGCCATTGTGACAGATATTGCAGGAACAACGCGCGATGTGTTGCGTGAGCATATTCATATTGATGGCATGCCTTTACATATTATTGATACCGCAGGGCTTCGTGAAGCGACAGATGAAGTTGAACGTATCGGGATCTCGCGTGCCTGGACGGAGATTGAGCAAGCCGATCGTATTATCTTAATGTTAGACAGTAGCGATCCTGATAGCCAAAATATCGAAAAAGTGCGGTCAGAATTTTTATCAAAATTGCCAAATAATATGCCAGTGACCATTGTTCGTAATAAAGTAGATTTAAGCGGCGAGGCAGTTGGGCTAAAAGAAGAAAATGGAACAACGACCGTTTGTTTATCCGCCCAAACTCATCAAGGCGTAGATTTGTTGCGTGAGCATTTAAAACAGGCGATGGGTTTTCAAACAGGGATGGAAGGTGGTTTCTTGGCTCGCCGTCGTCATCTTGATGCCTTAGAAAAAGCGGCCGAACATTTACAAATTGGGTTAGTCCAATTAACTGAGTTTCATGCAGGTGAATTATTGGCGGAAGAACTTCGTTTAGTACAAGCTAACCTGAGTGAAATTACGGGGCAATTTACCTCGGATGATTTGCTCGGCAATATTTTCAGTTCTTTCTGTATTGGAAAATAAACGTTAGTTTATGACTTTTCATATGTTGTGGGTCATTGCTCTTGGTCTCTCGATGGATGCCTTTGCAGTTTCCATCTCTAAAAGGCTTAGCAATGCGCGCTTTTCGATGGAAACAAGCATTAGCTATCGCATGCTGTTTTGGGCTATTCCAATGCATCATGCCTGCGATAGGCTATGTTGTCGGACTGCAATTTAGTCAGATGATTCAAAATTGGGATCATTGGATTGCCTTTGTTTTGCTTGCGCTCATCGGTGTGAATATGATTCGAGAAGGACTTAGCTCGGATGATGAACCCGCTCCCTCATTGATTAGTTTAAAACACTTGCTAACACTTGGTGTGGCAACGAGTATTGATGCGTTAGCCGTTGGTGTCTCTTTTGCTTTTCTTTCCGTGGACATTTTATTGGCTGTCTTCATCATAGGTTTAACAACCTTTGTCATCTCTTTTATTGGAGTAAAGAGCGGTCATTTTTTAGGGAAAAAATTCAAAAAGCAAAGCAGAGATTTTTTTGGCGGTTTAGTGTTATTAGTCATGGCTGTGAAAAATCCTACACGAACATGGTGTTTTTTTTAAGTGCGAATTTTTCGCCTTTTAGATTATAATCTTACGAACTTTGTCTTTTTTAAAAGGGTAATAATTGAATGTTAATTGAAAAAATGCATGGCGTCGCCCATAGCTTTATCGGGAAAAGCGATCTTTGCTTTACTTCCAGTTTCATTTTTTTAATTGGTGGGATGTCAGGCTATTTGTATGGCAGCAACGATAGTTTTGCGGCAAAAGTAAATGGCGAGACTATCTCTCAACAAGATTTCTTAAATCGTTATAACCAAGAGTTTGAAGCGCGAGCTCAACAAGAAGGCGAGAGTTTCTTAGCGAAAAACTGACTCTGTGGAATTTGTGACCGCACTTCGTCAAAATTTAATTCAACGTTTAGTGGATCAAGAATTAATCCGTCAATATGCCAAAGAATTAAAATTAGGTGTAAGTGACGACATGATCAAACGTGCGATTGTAAGCGATCCTAACTTACAATCTAACGGTAAATTTGATAACGCTCGTTATCAACAATTATTGACTCAAAATGGTTTAACGTCAGATACTTATGCGGCTATTTTACGTAATGCATTAACACTTGAACAAATGCAAAACGGTTTGGCTGACAGTGAATTTGTTGTGCCGGCTCAAGTAAAAAGATAGTGCACAAACCTTTTTTTCCAAAAAACGTATCGCTCGTCTTGCAACCCTTCCATTAGCTGATGAAGTGGCAAAACAAAAGGTGACAGAAGAAGAAATTAAAGCGTATTACGATGCGAATGCGAAATCGCTTGTTCAACCTGAACAGGCGAAAGTGCAATATATTCGCGTTTCAGCGAATGAATTAGGTAAATTACAACCTGTCACTGAAACACAAATTGCACAATATTATCAAGAAAATAAAGCGCAATTCATTAGCCAAAAATTAGCGCATATCCAATTAGCCACTGAGAAAGAAGCGGATGCAGTTTATCAAGAACTGCAAAAAGGCGCTGATTTTGCTGAGTTAGCAAAAGCGAAATCTGTGGATAAACTTTCTGGTGCACAAGGCGGTGAATTAGGTTGGGTAAAAGACAACGAATTACCGAAAAACTTTGAAGATGCAGCATTATTATTAAATGTTGGTCAATATAGCACACCAGTTAATGTGGATGGGGCTTACCATATTATTTTTAGTGCAAGATCGTAAAGAACGTACGTTTAGACGAAGTAAAAAGAGCAAATCGCGGATACTCGTACGTAAAAAAACTTAGCAGGAAGTCGTTTCCAAGCGGTAGAAAAAAAGCGGTTCGTGCAAAAAGCAGCAGAAAGCAGTGATTCTTTAGCTGCGGTAGCAGAAGCAGCAGGCGTGAAAAGTGGAAGAAACAGATTATTTCGGTAAAAAAATAATGTCCCTGCGGCATTAAATTTCCCAAATGTGACTTCTGCCATTTTTGAATCAGATATTGCAAACGGCGGTGCAAATTCTGAGCCATTAACGGTTGGTGAAAATGAATTTGTTGTGGTACGTGTCGTGGATCATAAAGCTGAAGGTTTACAAAGCCTTGATGAAGCGAAATCAACGATTGAGCAGTTCTTAAAACGTGAAAAAGCCGATAAAGTATTAGCTGAAAAAGCAGAGCAAGCGGTTAAAGCGCTATCTGCCGATCCAACCAAATTACCTGCCGGTATTAGTTTTAGTGAGCCACAAACCTTTACGTTAGTGGATAATAAAGATCCAGTGCTTTATGAAGGTGTATTTGCCATTGGAAAACCACAAGATGGTAAAGTGGCTTATCAAGTTGCTCGTAACAGCAAAGGTGATGTGGTTGTGGTTGCCCTTGAACGTGTAGAAGAACCTACTTTAAATGAGCAAGAGTTAGCGAAATTTAGCACTCAACTTGTTCGTGCACGTCAAGGCGAATTGCAAGGACAGTTAATGCAAGCATTACGTGAAAAAGCACAAATCGAGATTAATACCAGCTTTATTAATCAAGATGATTCAGAAGAAGGTGCGGCTCACTAAGCTGATTGAAATGTCATTCATCATCAATTTCTGATGGAAAATAAAAGCAAAGTGCGGTAAATTTTGACCGCACTTTTTTATATAAAACAAGGAGAAGACTATGGCTCAAGAAACCATTTTCAGCAAAATTATTCGTAAAGAAATTCCCGCCAATATTGTTTATCAAGATGAATTAGTGACCGCATTCCGAGATATTTCACCTCAAGCGAAAACCCATATTTTGATTATCCCAAATAAAGTCATTCCAACGGTTAATGATGTGACAGAACAAGATGAAGTTACCTTGGGTCGCTTATTTACTGTCGCGGCTAAAATTGCTAAAGAAGAAGGCATTGCCGAAGACGGTTATCGTTTAATTGTGAACTGTAATAAACACGGTGGACAAGAAGTATTCCATATTCATATGCATCTTGTTGGTGGTGAACCTTTAGGTAGAATGTTGGCAAAATAATGAAAAAGATCCTAATTACAGCAACGGTATTATTTTTAACGGCTTGTTCATCTGCACCAAATATTGTGGGAACCAATAAGCCAATTTTAAATATGGCGGCAAATTTAGCACCCGGCTTTAGATGTTGATTTGTCTGATAATACCGCAGCTTTAAAAAATAAAACTACGCAACAACTCAATGTGCTTTACCATCTTTATTGGTATAACACACAAGGTGTAACGCAAGTTTGGCCGAATCAGCAAGAAAGCCAATCAGGCAATATTTTATTGCAACCACAAGAAAAGAAAGTGTTTGAGATACTAAAACCAAGCACAGAAAGTAGCAATTATCGTCTTTACTTACAATAGTTTATGTCCACATTATTAATTGACCTTGAAGGTCATGAGCTCAAACAAGAAGAAGTTGAATTACTGGAACATCCTTTAGTTGCTGGTTTGATTTTATTTACCCGCAATTTTTATGATCGTCAGCAAGTTCAAGCGCTAATTAAATCCATTCGTCAACGAGTGAAAAAGCCTTTATTGATTACAGTCGATCAGGAAGGTGGTCGCGTGCAACGTTTCCGTGAAGGTTTCACTCAGCTCCCTGCGATGCAGGCTTTTGCGGCATTAGTTGAGGACTCAGCTCAGCAACAGCAAATAGCAAAAGAAGCGGGTTGGCAAATGGCGGCTGAAATGGTGGCGTTAGATATTGATTTGAGTTTTGCTCCGGTGTTGGATTTGGGGCATGAATGTCGTGCGATTGGCGATCGTAGTTTTGGCTGTGATGTAAAAAAAGTGCGGTCAATTTGGCAGCAGCTTTTTATTGATGGTATGCACCAAGCAGGGCATGGCAACAACAGGAAAAAACATTTTCCCAGGACACGGCCATGTTTTTAGCTGATTCTCATCTTGAAACCCCTTATGATGAGCGAGCAAAAGAAGTGATTTTTAATCATGATATTTTGCCATTTCCAGCAATTAATTCAACAGAGTAAGCTTGATGCGATTATGCCGGCTCACGTGATTTATACACAATGTGATAGCCAGCCAGCAAGCGGTTCGAGTTATTGGTTAAAAAGAGATTTTGCGTAAACAGTTGGGCTTCCAAGGGGCGATTTTCTCTGATGATTTAGGCATGAAAGGCGCAGGCTTTATGGGCGATTTTGTGGCTCGCAGTGAAAAAAAGCCTTGAAGGCTGGTTGTGACTTATTATTGCTTTGTAATGAACGAGAAGGTGTCATTCAAGTGCTTGATAATCTGAAGTTAGAGGAAACAACAGAGCATTTCGCAGCACGCCAAGCTCGCTTGAAATCGCTCTTTAAACAAAAAAATCCTTTGATTGGTCAGAACTCACAAAAAAACTTCGCGTTGGATTGAAAAATCATCAAAAACTGACCGCACTTCAACAAGAGTGGCTTGCTTCTAAATGATTGATTGCCATCATTATCAAAAAGGCGATTGCCGTTCTTGTCAATGGCTTGAAATGCCTTATGAACAGCAACTCGCCAAGAAAGAAGAGCATCTAAAACAACAACTTGCCAAATTAGATTGTGATAATTTAATTTGGCATCCGCCTTTTTATTCCTCCGAGACTGCCTTTCGTAATAAAGCGAAAATGGTTGTAAGTGGCGCGGTGGAACGTCCCATTTTAGGTATTTTACAAGACCCGAATGATCCACAAAGTGCGGTGGATTTATGTGATTGCCCGCTTTATCCAAAACGCTTTGCTGAACTCTTTCCGATTCTAAAAGATTTTATTGGACGTGCGGGTTTAGTCCCTTATAACGTGGCTAAAGCAAAAAGGTGAGCTCAAATATATTCTGCTCACAGAAAGCCAACATACAAAAAAATTGATGTTGCGTTTTGTATTGCGTTCAGAAACTAAATTATCGTTAATTCAACGTGAATTTGCAGGGCTTATTGGAAAAATTACCACAACTTGAAGTGGTGAGCGTGAATATCCAACCTCAGCACGCAGCGATCTTAGAAGGTGAGAAAGAAATCTTTTTAACGGACCAGCACACCTTATCAGAAAAGCTTTAACGGTATTCCGCTATTTATTCGCCCTCAAGGTTTCTTCCAAACGAATCCACTGGTAGCACAAGGGCTATATGCAGCGGCGCAAGATTGGGTGCAAGATTTGCCGATTACTAAACTTTGGGATCTCTTTTGTGGTGTTGGAGGTTTTGGACTGCATTGTGCTAAAGCTTTACAGGATAAACATCAACAAGAAGTGGAATTGACGGGGATTGAAATTTCGCCATCTGCTATTCAAGCGGCGACTCAATCCGCTCAGGTGTTAGGGCTAAACAACGTTAAATTCCAATCTTTGGATGCGGCTAATTTTGCTTTAACACAAGATGAAAATAAACCCAGATTTGGTGATCGTCAACCCGCCTCGTCGAGGTATCGGAAAAGGAACTCGCTGAGTTTCTCAATGAAATGCAACCGCACTTTATTCTTTATTCCAGTTGCAACGCGATTTCCATGGGAAAAGATTTGCAGCACCTAACCAGTTATAAGCTTACTCAAATTCAATTATTTGATATGTTCCCGCATACAGCGCATTATGAAGCACTGATATTGTTGAAAACTCAATGCTTAATAAAAAAAGCTAACAGATCATGTTAGCTTTTTTTTATTTAGAAAATTTAACCGCACTTTTTATTTTGCTATAAATTAGTGCAATTAAGAAGAATGCTGCTTGTAGCAAAATAATACACGCACCCGTAGACGCATCAAAATGATAGCTAAGTAGCACGCCTAGTAGACTTGCAGTTACAGCGCTGATGATTGCGATAATAAGCATCTTATCGAAGCGATTCGTCAGGGTTAGCGCAGTGATGCCAGGCGCAATTAGCATCGCTACAACCAAAATAACCCCAACGACTTGCATCGTACTCACAATAGTGAGCGCGAGTAATGTGAGTAAGCCATAATGTAATAATTTAGGCGAGAGACCTGCAACGCGAGCATGGCTAGGATCAAAGCAATAAAGCAGAAAATCACGACGCTTTAATCCAAGTAAAATAAAAATGATCAAGGCGATGATTGCCGTTTGAATCAGCTCTTGTCGGCTTACACCCAATACGTTTCCGAATAAGATATGTGTGAGATGTTGTGAGGTTTGGATTTTAGTGAACAGCACCAAACCAATGGCAAACATCCCCGAAAATACAATCCCCATCGCGGTATCTTCTTTGATACGGCTGTTTTCTTTTAAATAACCTACCCCTAAGGCACAGGCAATACCTGAGACAAAGGCACCAATCACTAATGGAATACCAGCTAAAAAAGCTAAGACAATGCCAGGTAGGACAGCATGAGAAATGGCATCGCCCATCAATGACCATCCTTTCAACACCAAATAGCAAGAGAGTAGTGCACAGATGACGGCAACCACTAATGCGGTGAGTAGCGCATTTTGCATGAAGGCAAATTGAAATGGCTCAACGAAAATGGCGAACATCTCAGTCATAATCCACCACCTTACGTCGTTTTTGACTGATTAATCCGTATTTGGGTGAGAATAGAAAAGCCAATAAAAATAACAAGGTTTGTAATGTTACGATGACACCACCTGTTGCGCCATCCAGATAATAGCTTAAATAGACACCGACGAAACCAGTGATTGCGCCCTAATGCTACGGCAATTTTGATAAGAGTTTTGAACTTGTCAGTAAGTAAATAGGCGGTTGCGCCTGGTGTGATTACCATCGCAATCACTAAAATCGCCCCGACAGTTTGTAATGCCGCAACGACACAAGCACTCAAAAGTGTAAAAAAGAGAACTTTGTAAAACAGTGGTGAAAGTCCAACTGTAATTGCTTGCGTTTCATCAAAGAAAATCAGTAACAGATCCTTCCAAAAAATAAGCAATAAAGACCAAGCAAATCAGCATAATGATGGCTACTTGATAAATATCTTCATCAGCAATACCAAGGATATTACCGAGAATGATGTTTTGCACATTTATTGAAGTTGGATTCAGAGAAATAATCAACAATCCCAAGGCAAAGAATGTGCTGAAAATAAAGCCGATAACAGCATCTTCTTTGAGTTTAGAAATGGATTTGATCCATAAAATGGAAAGTGCGGCCAAAATGCCGGCAAAAAAAGCACCTAAAGCATAGGGGAGTGAAAAGGCATAAGCTATCGCCACACCCGGAACCACGGAATGAGATAGCGCGTCGCCAATTAATGACCAGCCTTTCAACATTAAATAGGCAGAAAGAAAGGCACAAATGCCACCAACTGCGGTACTTATCCACATGGCTTTTTGCATATATTCATAGGAGAAAGGTTCCAGTAAATATTCAAGCATGACTTATTCCTTGTCAGACGGAGGCAGACGACAGGATTTTACAGCCGTTGCAGGGCGGATCATTTTTGGTTTCGCCATAGAAGACAACAGGACGTTCATCATCCGTAAGCACGGTGACAGCACGTTTATCTTCATCATTATGCAGATCTTCACCTAATAATTTGATGTGTCGTAATACACCACCAAAGACTTTTTCTCCAAATTATGCTGATTAAATGTATCTTCTGTTTTACCGGCAGCAATCACAGTACGGTTAATCATCACCACTTGGTCACAGAAGTCTGGTACAGAACCCAAGTTGTGGGTAGAAACTAAAATTAAATGGCCTTCAGCACGTAATTGGCGAAGGAGTTCCACAATAGCATTTTCAGTTTTAACATCCACGCCTGTAAAAGGCTCATCGAGTAAGATAATCTTACTTTGTTGTGCTAATGCTCGAGCCAAAAATACGCGTTTTTTCTGCCACCAGAAAGCTCGCCGATTTGTCGTTCAGCTAAATGCTCGATGTTTACTCGTTGCATCGCTTCGAGCACTTTTTGTTTATCTTCCGCTTTTTGGAATACGCAAAAAGTTCATATAGCCATAACGCCCCATCATGACAACATCATAAACGGAGACTGGAAATTGCCAATCGACTTCTTCCGCTTGCGGCACATAGGCAACCAAATTTTGTTTCAATGCTCGATTAATTGGCAAACCACAAAGCGCAATATTGCCTTGCTGTGGCTTGATTAAGCCCATGATGCTTTTGAATAGCGTTGATTTTCCGCTCCCATTTACGCCGACAAGAGCACAGATGGTTCCCCCTTGTAATGCAAAGGTAACATCATAAATTGCAGTGTGCCCGTTGTTGTAACGCACGGTTACATCATTAACGGAAATAGAAGCGGAAAGTTCAGTCATTATTTTTCAAATCCTTTGACTATGGTGGATACAGTGACATTCAGTAAGTCAATATAAGTTGGTACAGGACCGTCAGCGGCAGAAAGAGAATCGACATAAAGTACGCCGCCGTACTTAGCACCGCTTTCTTTTGCTACCTGTTGAGCAGGTTTGGCTGACACGGTACTTTCACTAAATACCACTGGAATGTGATTTTTTTTCACTAAATCGATAAGTTTACGTACTTGTTGAGGCGTACCTTGTTGTTCAGCGTTAATTGGCCATAAATAGCCTTCTTTGAGATCGTAATCTTTCGCTAAATAACTAAAGGCACCTTCACTGGTCACTAACCAACGTTGGTCGGCAGGAATTTGTGAGAGTTTTTCACGTAAAGGTTTATCGAGCTGTTTGATTTTTTCTGCATACGCCGCTGCATTTTTTTGATAAGTATCAGCATTTTGCGGATCGTATTTAACTAATGCATTTTTTTAATATTTTCGACATAAATCAACGCATTAGATGGCGACATCCAAGCGTGTGGGTTAGGTGCATCTTTATAAGGGCCTTCATAAATAGAAAGTGGCGTGATGCCTTCGGTTACCACAACGGCTGGTTTGTCTTTGATATTTTGGAAGAAACGCTCAAACCAACGCTCTAAATTTAATCCGTTCCATAAAATTAAATCAGCAGATTGAGCTTTTACAATATCTTTAGGGGTTGGTTCATACTCGTGAATTTCTGCACCAGGTTTGGTGATAGATTCCACCGTCGCGGCATCGCCTGCAACATTTTGTGCGATATCCTGAATAACAGTAAATGTGGTTACCACTTTAAATTTCGCTTCGGCTTGTAAAGCAGCTAAACCTAGAGCGATAACAGATAGGCTTTTGAAATAAATGCTTCATGAGATCTCCTTAAAAATAATGATTGATTAGCATTCTGCAGAATAATATCATTTTTTTATAAGGCTTTTTAAATGAAAAATAATTATCAAATCGATAGGTGATTAAAATTAAAAAAAGCGGAAAATTTTTGTGCAAAAATTGACCGCTCTTTTTGAAATGATTAACCACCAACTTGTTGGATTAGGCGATCCATACCCGCTTCATCATAGCCTTCTTCATATTGGGCTTCATCAACGGTAAAGTTGTGCATGCTACGTCCCTGCGATACAACCGTATTGTTCCAATTTTTCCTTTAGTAAAGTTAGTACGAAACGCAGATGAATGGTTATTTAAACTGATCACCCCAATGGTCGCGCGATTACATGGATTTTTTTATTCACAAAGACTAAATTATAGCCAGATTCGCGAATGTAACCCGGTTTTATTAATTGCCGCATCAAACACTTCTTCACGCACTAATTTATTGGTGTTTTTAACAAAAACGCTACGTCCGCCAGCTTGAATGAAAGCACTTGGCATATTCGAGAGGTTTTTGATTTGTGCTTTGTTAAGAGAGTATTTAGCCAGTTTTACGAGATCCATCACACTTGAAATGTTGCTGTCAGATAAACCTGAGCTATCTGAAAAGCGGGTAGAGCGCATACCTAATTCTCTCGCTTTTCTCATTCATTTTTTGGATAAATTGCAAACGACTCATGCCTGCAGAGCGAGAAAGGGCGTGAGCGGCATAGTTATCAGAATGAACGAGCATCGCTTTTTAATAATTCATTACAAGAAATCGGCGTGTATTTTTGGTAATTTTGTATGTGTGCCTTTAATGTAATCGTAATCGTCGTCAGTAATCGATGCAGTACAATTTGCGTTTCGATTATTTTTCAAGAAACACATTTGCAGTCATTAACTTGGTAACGGAAGCGATAGGTTGAACATGATTCGGTGAGCTACTTTCGAGCACGCGATCATGGGTGAAATCATACACGACATAAGATTGTGCCGTTGCCATTGCTGGCACTAAACACAATACAGAAAGCACTTTTTTTAACATATCTTTTAATATAGCCAACTTAGAGAATAAAAACAAAGCTTGTATTCTATCAGTTTTTTTGTAAGGGTTTGGGATGTGTGAAAGAGAAAAAAATTTAAAGTTTTTTTAACCGCACTTTTTTTTCTTTTTGTTTTTGATTTTTTTGCGATAGCGATCGCAAAAGAAGTGCGGTCAAAAATTTTCTTTGTTTTTTTCAAATCTGCTAGCTTATCCGTCGGTAAATCTGTAAAAATCTCGGCTCATTTTTTTAATATGCGAATTTTTTTGTTGCTCAATTCTGAGTAACATCATCGCCGTAATGTGTAATAACGAGGCTTTATGTTAGAACAACCCCTTTCATCCGAAACGAATACAAAAAAGATTAACTTAATGGATTTAACGCGTCAGCAGATGCGTGAGTTTTTTGCTGAATTAGGCGAGAAACCATTTCGTGCGGATCAATTAGTGAAATGGATTTATCATTTTGGCGAAGATAACTTCGACAATATGACCAATATTAATAAAAAAATTACGAGAAAAAAATTAAAAGCGGTCGCTGAAATTAAAGCGCCAGAAGTGGCGGTTGAGCAACGCTCTGCAGATGGCACCATTAAATGGGCGATGCAGGTAGGTGAACAGCAAGTTGAAACGGTCTATATTCCTGAAGCGGATCGTGCAACACTTTGTGTCTCTTCTCAAGTAGGCTGTGCCTTAGCTTGTACCTTCTGTTCGACAGCACAGCAAGGCTTTAACCGTAATTTAACGGTGTCTGAAATTATCGGTCAGGTTTGGCGTGCATCAAAAATTATCGGTAATTTTGGTGTGACGGGTGTTCGTCCGATTACCAATGTGGTGATGATGGGCATGGGTGAACCATTGTTAAATGTAGCCAATGTTGTACCCGCGATGGAAATTATGCTCGATGATTTCGCGTATGGATTATCTAAACGACGCGTGACGTTATCCACTTCAGGTGTCGTGCCTGCGCTCGATATGTTACGCGATAAGATTGATGTGGCATTAGCGATCTCGCTTCACGCACCGAACGATGAATTGCGTGATGAAATTATGCCGATCAATAAAAAATATAACATCAAAATGTTGATGGATTCGGTACACAGATACTTAGAAGTATCAAATGCTAACCATGGTAAAGTGACTATTGAATATGTGTTATTAGATCACGTGAATGATGGCACAGAGCATGCGCATCAATTAGCTCAAGTATTAAAAAATACGCCATGTAAAATCAACTTGATCCCATGGAACCCGTTCCCAGAAGCGCCTTATGGTAAAAGCTCAAATAGCCGTGTCGATCGTTTCCAAAAAACCTTAATGGAATACGGCTTTACGGTGATTGTGCGCAAAACCCGTGGTGATGATATTGATGCCGCTTGTGGTCAGCTGGCGGGGGATGTGATCGACCGAACCAAACGTACAGCAATGAAGCGTAAGTTTGGCGAAGGTATTGACGTAAAAGCTGTTAACTAAGCTAAATATAGCAATACTTGTAAAGGAAAAATGGCCTAGAGAAGAGTGATAAGATAGAGGAGTGATAAGATGAAATTAATCCCAATTAACATTCTAAGTGCGGTCATTTTTCCTTTTGTTTTTTCGGCTTGTGTCTCTCAGTCTTCTGTTGATTTTAATAAACAACAAGCAGCAAAAGCGCGTGTTGAATTGGCATTAGGCTATCTGCAACAAGAGGATTTTGTTCAAGCAAAACTGAATTTAGATAAAGCCTTTGAACATGATGACCACTATTATCTTGTGCACTCGGCACTTGCGCATTTTTATCAATTACAAGGCGATACGGAAAAAGCGAAGCAAGCTTATTTACAGGCGATTAAGTTAGACGATAAGCAAGGCGATGTGTATAACAACTTTGGTGCTTTTTTATGTGGGCAAGGTGAGTTTGAACAAGCTTATTCACAATTTAATGCGGCACTCGCTGCACCGAAATTATTATCATCAAGCCGATACTTACGAAAACATGGCACTTTTGTGCTTTTGCTGGAAAAACAAACCGATGTTTATCAACAAGCGTTGGATAAATTACGCCAAGTTGATCCTTCTAGAGCGGAAAAAGCTCCGCACGCTCAAATAATCATTGCCAAAAAGCCCCTTTCGACTTTAAAATTTGGTATTTAGTTTTTTTATTTCTATTTCTCTATTTTTTTATACCTATGAATACAATCGTCGAACAAACTGAAACAACTGAAATCTCCTTTGGGGATAAACTTCGCCAAACACGCGAAGCACTAAACCTTTCTCTAGAAGATGTGGCAAAGGCTATTTCTTTACGTCCAAGCATTTTGGCAAAATTAGAAAATAATGAATTTGTCCAAAAAAATGTACCTTCAACCTTTTTGAGAGGTTACGTACGTAGTTATACGAAATTTTTACGTATTCCTGATGCTGAATGGACACATTTAACTTTTTGGTGAAGCACATAAAAAAATGATTTAAGTAAAAATACACGTGCGACTCGTTCAGTTAACCAATATTCTTCTCACAGCCGTTGGGTAGGCACACTCACAACAATTATTTTACTCGCTGCTGTTGGAATGACTGGCTTATGGTGGTGGCAAAAATTATCAAAAATCAAACGAAGAACGTGATAATTTAGTGCAAACCTACGTTGAAAAAGAAAAAACAGCAGAGCTACCCGCTACTCATTCGAATGAAATTCCAGTAACAGTAAATAGTCAGCCTGCGGTGTCAAGCAATGAAACTACGTCTGTAGCGGAAAAAAACAAATAATGCTGCTGAACCCGCTGTTTCAACGACTCAAGAAAAATCAAGCTCAAACCAGTAAATATAGAAGTTTCAACCGCTGCAACTTCAGCACCTACCGTTGAACAAGCTCAAGCACCTGTTGTGGAACAAACGTTACCTAACACAGAACCAACAACAGAGCAAAACCGTGCCAGATACACAAAGTGCGGTTGAAAACCCCGCTATTTCTGAAGCACCAACCACAGCGAAAGGCGATCTCGTTATTGAGATCACGAAAAAAATTCAAGCTGGATTAGTGTGAAAGACCAAAAACCGTAAAGTATTAGCGCAAAAAGAATATAAACAAGGTGAAACCTTAACCTTTAATGGTGACGAATACGCCTTGATTATTGGTGCGCCGGGTAACGTTCGCATTACTTATAAAGGCGAAGCGTATCCGCTTACAGTTGATGGCCGTGTGGCTAAATTTAAATTACCAAAACCTTAACGAATAATTTACGAAAGAATGTCAGCAGTAAAACCTACTATCAAACGTCGTGAATCGACAAAAATTTATGTGGGCAATGTACCAATCGGTGGTGATGCACCGATTGCCGTACAATCCATGACAAATACTCGCACAACTGATGTTGAAGCGACCGTTGCGCAGATTAAATCTTTGGAACGTGTCGGTGCAGATATTGTGCGCGTTTCTGTCCCAACTATGGATGCCGCCGAAGCCTTTAAAATCATTAAACAGCAAGTGAATGTGCCATTAGTGGCGGATATTCATTTTGACTATCGCATTGCGTTAAAAGTGGCTGAATATGGGGTGGATTGCTTACGTATTAATCCAGGCAATATCGGTCGTGAAGATCGTATTCGTGCAGTGGTGGATTGCGCGCGTGATAAAAATATCCCTATCCGTATCGGTGTCAATGCTGGCTCATTAGAAAAAAAGATATTCAAGAGAAATTTGGTGAACCAACACCAGAAGCCTTTATTAGAATCAGCGTTACGTCATGTTGAGATCTTGGATCGTTTAAACTTCGATCAATTTAAAGTGAGCGTAAAAGCATCGGATGTTTTCCTTGCAGTGGAATCTTACCGTTTACTGGCAAAAGCCATTAAACAGCCGTTGCATTTAGGCATTACGGAAGCCGGTGGCGCGCGTGCTGGCTCAGTGAAATCTGCAATTGGTTTAGGTATGCTGTTGGCGGAAGGTATTGGTGATACCTTTGCGTGTCTCTTTAGCCGCCGATCCTGTAGAAGAAATCAAAGTTGGTTTTGATATTTTTGAAAATCGTTACGTATTCGTTCTCGCGGGATTAACTTTATTGCTTGTCCAACTTGCTCTCGTCAAGAGTTTGATGTGATCGGCACGGTGAATGCACTGGAACAACGTTTAGAAGATATTATCACCCCAATGGATGTGTCTATTATTGGTTGTGTGGTAAATGGCCCAGGTGAAGCATTAGTGTCTGATCTTGGTGTGACCGGTGGTAATAAGAAAAGTGGCTATTATTTAGATGGCGAGCGTCAAAAAGAACGTTTTGATAACGACGCGATTATTGACCAATTAGAAGCAAAAAAATTCGTGCCAAAGTTGCACAACAAGATCCAAAAAAATCGAATTATTTAAGGAAAACTCGTGGCAAAAAAATATTCAAGCAATTCGTGGGATGAATGACTGTTCCCCAACTGAATCTCCACTTTGGCAATGGATTGAAGGGCAGGTTCGCCAAATTTTAAGTAGCTACGGCTATTCAGAAGTGCGTATGCCAATCGTGGAAAGTACGCCATTATTTGCTCGTGCAATCGGTGAAGTCACAGATGTCGTCTCAAAAGAAATGTACACATTCTGGGATAATGATGAACAATTAACACTTCGTCCAGAAGGTACGGCAGGATGCGTGCGTGCTGCGATTGAACACGGTTGGATTTACAACAATGAACAACGTTTATGGTATATGGGACCAATGTTCCGCCATGAACGTCCACAAAAAGGTCGTTACCGTCAATTCCATCAAGCGGGTGTCGAAGTATTTGGTATCGCAACCCCTGAAATTGATGCTGAGTTAATTATTTTAACGGCACGTTTATGGAAAGCGTTAGGTATTGATCAACATGTTTCACTTCAATTAAATTCGATTGGTTCATTAGAAGCACGTGCAAACTATCGTTCTGCATTAGTGGCCTTCTTAGAAAATCACCAAGATTTAATGAGCGAAGAAGAGAAAGAACGTCTTGTAAAAAATCCATTACGTATTTTTGGATACTAAAAAAATCAAGCATTACAAGATGTATTGGACAGCGCGCCAAAAATTATTGGATTATTTAGACGATGAAAGTCGCGAGCATTTTGCGCAGTTATGCGGTCTACTAGATGCGGTTGGTATTCAATATGAAATTAATCCAAAATTGGTTCGTGGTTTAGATTATTATAATAAAACTGTATTTGAATGGGTTACATCAGCATTAGGTGCGCAAGGGTACCGTATGTGGTGGTGGACGCTATGACGGCTTAGTTGAACAACTTGGTGGTCACGCAACAAGTGGTGTTGGTTTTCGCAATGGGCTTAGAGCGTTTAGTGCTACTCGTTCAAGAAGTGAATAAATCGATTCCGGTAAAAAAAGTGCGGTAGATATTTACGTTGTTTATCAAGGTGAAGGTACAACATTAGCCGCATTCCAGCTCGCGGAAAAAAACTTCGCTCAGAATTACCGCACTTAAGCACAATGTTGCATTGCAGCGGCGGTAACTTTAAAAAAACAATTTAAACGCGCAGATAAGTCTGGTGCGACTCTAGCCCTTGTGCTTGGCGAAAGTGAAGTGCAAAAATAATCAAGTTGTGGTAAAACACTTACTTGGCGCAGCAGAGCAGCAAACCATTGATGTGGGACAATTTAATTGAACACGTGAAAGCCCAATTTTAATTTTTAGAAGGATAGGAAAATGGCATATACCATTGAAGAAGAACAAGAACTGAACCAGTTAAAAGAATGGTGGAAAGACAATGGCAAAACCATTATTGCCGCTTTTATTCTTGGTGTAGGCGGGATGTTGGGCTGGCGTTATTGGCAGTCTTATCAAGCCAATCAAATTATGCAAGCGTCTGCTGAATATGATGCCTTAGTTTATACCACAAACAAAGATGCCGCCGCACAACAAGCTAAAGTAGCTGAATTTGTGAAAGCGCATGATAAAACTAGCTATGCGGTATTTAGCTTATTAGATGAAGCAAAAGGTTTTGTTGCAAAACAAGATTACGCCTCTGCTGAAAATAGCTTAAAACAAGCGATTGCTCAATCACAAGATGATATCTTAACTTCTCTTGCAGCGCTTCGTTTGTCTGCGGTGCAATTCCAACAAGGTCAATTTGATGCAGCATTAGCAAGTCTAAATCAAGTGAAAAGCCAAGGCTTTAGTGCACGTAAAGATCTTTTAGCGGGCGATATTCAAGTCGCAAAAAGGCGATGTGAATGGTGCTAAAGCAAGCTTTGAGAATGCACAAAAAAAGCGGTAACCCGTTAGAAAAAAACAAATGGCGCAGATGAAATTAAATAATCTGTAATATTTTAATTTAGCCCGAATTGCTCGGGCTTTTTTATTGGATTTTTGATCTTATGATTCAGAAACCTATTGTGCCGCCACCCGTCATTTTTATTGGCTGTGCACTTATCATGCATATTTACCTAATCCTTACCCTGTTACAATCAATATCGTGATTAGCTTATCTGATTGTGTTGGCTTCATCTTTCTGTTGGTTTTTTTCAGTGTTTGGCAATTCTACAAAAAAAGTAAAGCTAATATTCATCCCATCCATTTAGAGAAAAAGCAAAGTATTTGTGGTAAGTGGTATCTATCGTTTTAGTCGTAACCCAATGTATTTAAGCTTAGCAGGGTTTGTTAGTGGCATGGGCAGTTTTATTTGCAAAAGTGCGGTCAGTTTTTCTAGGTGTTTTTTTCTGTTTATTTATCTCATCACACAATGGCAAATTAAAACCTGAAGAATACTGGCTAGAGAAGAAGTTTGGTGAGTCTTATTTGGCTTATAAGAAAAAAAGTCAGACGTTGGATTTAACCAATAAAAAAATCGCCTAAAAATAGGCGATTTTTTATCTATTTTGAGAAGCGATTATTTAGCTGCACATCCGCAATCTGCTAATTTTTTAGCTAAACGCTCCGCAACGAAATCCCAGTTTCACTACGTTCCAGAATTCTTTGATGTAGTCTGGACGACGGTTTTGGAATTTCAAGTAGTAAGCGTGTTCCCAAACATCTAAACCTAAAAGTGGGAAACCTTCACAACCTGCGATTTCTTTTACCCATTAATGGAGAATCTTGGTTTGCGGTAGATACAACAGATAATTTACCTTGGTTGATCACTAACCATGCCCAGCCTGAACCGAAAACGAGTCGCTGCTGCTTTTTCAAATTCAGCTTTGAAGTTTTCTACAGAACCGAAATCACGTTCGATAGCTGCTTTTAAATCACCCTGTAAAGAGGTGCCTTTTTTCAATGATTTCCAGAATAAGCTGTGGTTTGCGTGACCGCCTGCGTTGTTACGTAATGCAGTACGTTTTTCAGCTGGGATTTTGTCTAATTGGCTGATTAATTGACCTGAGCACATTTCAGAAAATTCAGCAGGTAAAGTTTCTAACACCGCGTTTGCATTATTTACATAGGCTTGGTGGTGTTTAGTGTGGTGAATTTCCATTGTTTGTGCATCAAAATGTGGTTCTAACGCATCATAAGCGTAACCTAATTCAGGTAGAGTATAAGACATAATATGTTCCTTTTTTTAAATGAAGTTAAGGTAATGTTTTTGATAAAAACAACATCAAAAAAAGTAGTTAAATGGTAGCAGAAAAATTTGATTTAGATCAGTAAATCTTTTAATTATTTGATTATCCGATGAATAGACTAGAAAAAGCTTAATTTGTTTTAAATCAATAAACACACCGATCTCACTTCTAAATAGTTATACCTTTTTAGCCCTTAAAAATCTCGTCAAAAATTTCCCCTTGTGGTAGAATACCCGCTGATTTTTTTAACAAGGTTTTTATTTTTTTAAGGCTGAGACTATGTTTCCTGCTCATCAACTTCAATTAGAACAATTAGCGTGCCAGCGTGGCGATCGTGTATTGTTCACTGATCTTTCACTGCAATTTCAAAGCGGTGATTTCGTGCAAATTGAAGGGCACAATGGTATCGGCAAAACAAGTTTATTGCGGATTTTAGCTGGCCTTGCACAGCCTGTAGAAGGTAAAGTGCGGTGGAATTCAGACGAAATTACAAAACAACGCGAAGAATACCATTATCAGCTACTTTATCTCGGCCACCATTCTGGCGTAAAGCCTGAATTAACGGCATGGGAAAATTTAAAATTTTATCAGCAGATTAGTCAAAGTCAGCAAGGCACCGATATTTTATGGGATGTGCTGGAAACAGTGGGCTTACTTGGACGTGAAGATTTACCGGCTGCCCAACTTTCAGCGGGGCAGCAAAAGCGCATTGCCTTGGCGAGATTATGGATCTCAGAAGCACCTCTTTGGATTTTGGATGAACCTTTTACAGCAATAGACAAAAAAGGGGTTGAAGTTTTGACCGCACTTTTTGAAAATCATGCTAAAAAAGGTGGAATGGTGATTTTAACGAGCCACCAAGAAGTGCCAAGTACGTTATTGAAAAAAATAAATCTCGCTGATTATAAATATAACTCTTAGATTTTTATGATATTTTTTTACAGATTATAAAGCGTGAGCTGAAGATTGCGACCCGTAAACAAGCGGAAATATTGAACCCGCTTTGGTTCTTTTTTTAATCGTGATCACGCTGTTTCCATTGGTGATTGGGCCGGATCCTAAAGTTACTTTCTCGCATTGCACCCGGGGGTTGCTTGGGTGGCGGCATTGCTTTCTGCGTTGCTGTCTTTTGAGCGTTTATTCCGAGATGATTTTATTGATGGTTCTTTAGAACAATTGATGCTTACGGCTCAACCTTTAGCGCTAACGGCACTCGCAAAAGTTGTTGCACACTGGCTATTAACTGGTTTGCCGTTGATTTTACTTTCACCTATTGCGGCTTTATTGCTTTCGTTGGAAGTGAATATTTGGTGGGCGTTGGTGGTCACCTTGCTAGTGGGAACACCAATTTTAAGCTGCATTGGAGCGATTGGCGTGGCATTGACGGTAGGATTGCGTAAAGGTGGCGTATTGCTGAGTTTACTTGTGGTACCATTATTCATTCCGGTTTTAATTTTTGCCTCAGCAATTTTAGATGCCGCCGCGTTAAATCTCCCTTATGGCGGACAGCTTGCTATTTTAGGTGCAATTTTGGCTGGTGCGATAACATTATCGCCTTTCGCTATTGCAGCGGCACTACGAATTAGTTTAGATAATTAATCACTCATTACGGTGAAAGTGCGGTCAGATTTTTAACTGTTTTTTATTTTTTGGAATTAAGGATCTTTTATGTGGAAGTGGTTACATCCTTACGCAAAACATGAAACCCAATATCATTTATGTGGCAAATTAAGCCCATTTTTTGGTGCGATTGCGGTTTTATTATTGGCTGTTGGCATCGTGTGGGGCTTAGCTTACGCACCGGCTGATTATCAGCAAGGCAATAGTTTCCGAATTATGTATGTGCATGTGCCGGCGGCGATTTGGTCAATGGGCGTGTATGGTTCGATGGCGATTGCAGCGATTATTGCGTTAGTTTGGCAAATTAAAGCCGCACACCTTTCGATGGTTGCCATGGCGCCAATTGGTGCGATGTTTACCTTTATCGCGTTAGTCACAGGCGCAATTTGGGGGTAAACCAATGTGGGGAACCTGGTGGGTGTGGGATGCACGTTTAACCGCAGAACTCATTCTTTTCTTCTTATATATCGGTGTATTAGCCCTTTATTCTGCATTTTCTGATCGTGCGGTGGGCGCAAAATCAGCGGGTATCTTGTGTATTGTTGGTGTGGTGAATTTACCAATCATTCACTTTTTCCGTAGAGTGGTGGAATACTTTACATCAAGGGGCAAGTATCACGAAGTTTGAAAAAAACCGTCTATTGCAACGCCGATGTTAATTCCACTGATTTTATGTATTTTTTTGGATTTTTTTATTTTTTTATCCATTTGGTTTACGCTCGTGCGTTATCGCGTTGAATTGCTAAAAGAAGACAGTAAACGTCCCATGGGTAAAAAGAGTTAGCAAGTAAGCTAAAATAGTTTTTTTCATTTTTTTATTTTAGGGAGCGGAAAAATGTTTTTTTCCAAAGTTGGAGTGATTTTTATCAATATGGGAGGCTACGGTTTTTTTATGTGTGGCTTTCCTACGGCATTAGCCTTGTGGCAATGATCATTTTGGCGATACAAAGCGTCAAGGGGACGTAAAGCGGTGTTAAAAAGAAGTGTTACGCGAGCAACAACGTGAAGCTCGTTTAAACCAAGCAAATAAAGGAAATACACTATGAATCCAAGACGTAAATCAAGACTCTCTATCATTATCTTTGTGATTTTAGGTATTTCAATTGCAACAGGTTTAGTACTTTATGCACTTCGCCAAAATATCGATTTATTTTATACGCCATCAGAAGTCATTGAAGGTAAAGAAGGCAAAGCAGATCAAAAAACCTGAAGTGGGGCAACGCATCCGTGTAGGTGGCATGGTTGTGGAAGGCACAGTAAAAACGCGATCCAAAAAAAGCTTAAAAAGTTCGCTTTGACTTAAATGATATTGGTCCATCGATCACTGTAGAATACGAAGGTATTCTTCCTGATCTTTTCCGTGAAGGGCAAGGTATCGTCGCGCAAGGCGTATTAAAAGAGCCAACTTTATTAGAGGCGACAGAAGTACTTGCTAAACACGATGAAAATTATGTACCACCAGAATTAGGCGAAAAAATGCAGAAAGTACATAAGCCAATGGGCGCAGAGTTAAAAGGCGAGAGTGAAGCTGATCGTCGTTATAAAGAAACCCAGCAAAAAAACCGCAAGAAGGTCAATAATGATTGCTGAACTAGGAAATTATGCGCTTGCTTTTAAGTCTTGCCGTTTCATTCTTTTTTTAGCGATTTTTCCCATTATGGGGCGCAGAAAAAGGTCACCCTCAATTAATGTCATTGGCTCGTCCAATGACTTATGGTTTATTTTTCAGTTTAACCATTGCTTTTGCAGCATTATTCTATCTGTTTGCTGTTAATGATTTCAGTGTGCAATATGTGGTAAATAACTCTAACAGCAGTTTACCGATTTATTATCGTTTATCTGCGGTGTGGGGTTCACACGAGGGCTCATTATTACTTTGGATTTGGTTATTAACCCTTTGGGGCGCAGCGGTTGCCTTATTTAGCAAACACTTACCACAAGAAGCCGTGGCTCGCGTGTTGGGTATTATGGGGATTATTAGCATCGGCTTCTTACTCTTCGTATTATTTACCTCAAATCCATTTACCCGTACATTCCCTGATTTCCCAGTAGATGGTAGAGAACTCAACCCAATGTTGCAAGATGTGGGCTTGATTTTCCATCCTCCATTGCTTTATATGGGATATGTTGGTTTTTCTGTGGCTTTTTGCCTTTGCGATTGCATCATTAATGACAGGGAAAATTAGACTCCGCTTGGGCAAGATGGTCTCGTCCCTTGGACGATGGCAGCTTGGGTCTTTTTAACACTCGGGATCGTGCTCGGTTCTTGGTGGGCCTATTATGAGTTAGGCTGGGGTGGCTGGTGGTTCTGGGATCCAGTAGAAAACTCTTCTTTAATGCCTTGGCTTGCAGGAACCGCATTAATCCACTCTTTAGCGGTTACTGAAAAAAACGTGGCTCTTTTTAAAAGCTTGGACAGTGCTTTTTAGCAATCCTTGCTTTCTCACTTTGCTTACTGGGTACGTTCTTAGTTCGTTCCGGTATCTTAGTGTCAGTACACGCCTTTGCTTCAGATCCAACACGTGGTTTATATATTCTTGCTTATTTGGTTGTGGTAATTGGTGGTTCTTTAACCTTGTATGCTTACAAAGGAAACCAAATTCGCTCGCGTGATAATGCAGAACGCTATTCTCGCGAAACCTTATTGTTATTGAAATAATATCCTATTAATGACCGCACTTTGTGTGGTGTTCTTAGGGACGTTATTGCCATTAGTTCATAAGCAATTAGGTCTGGGCTCTATTTCAATTGGTGCGCCGTTCTTTGATCAAATGTTCCTGATTATTATGACCCCATTTGCCTTTATTACTAGGTATTGGGCCATTAGTTAAATGGCGTCGTGATCAGTTCTCTGAAATTCGTACACCGGTTGTAGTGAGTGTGGTTGTAATGGCGATTGCAGGCTTTTGCCTTTACCATATTTCTTACACAATAAACTCACCGTCAGTGTTGTGCTTGGCACCATGATGTCCGTCATTATTGTGTTATTAAGCCTTTATGAAATGAAACAACGTGCAACACACCGTGAATCGTTTCTTTAAAGGTATTACCAAACTTTCCCGTTCCCATTGGGGGATGATTTTTGGCTCACCTTGGTGTGGCGATGACAGTTTGGGGAATTGCATTTAGCCAAAAACTTTAGTGTAGAACGCGATGTGCGAATGGCTGTTGGCGATACGGTGCAGATTGCTGACTATGACTTTTAAATTTGCTGGCGTGAGTGATGCAAATGGTCCAAACTATATGGGCGGGCAAAAGCACAAATTGATATTTCAAAAAGACGGTAAACCAGAAGCAACATTATTTGCTGAAAAAAACGTTTTTTTATACCGTCAGTAAAAATGCCAATGACTGAAGCGGCAATTGATTGGGGCTTTACCCGCGATCTTTATGTCGCCTTGGGTGAAAAAAATAGAAGATAACTCATGGGCGCTTCGCCTTTACTATAAAACCGTTTATCCGTTGGATTTGGATTGGTGGATTGTTTATGGCGATAGGTGGCTTGCTCTGTATGTTTGACCGTCGTTATCGTTTTAGTCGTTTGGTAAAACAGTCTTAATTGTGATGAGGGGCTAAATTAAGCCCCTAAAAATAGATGTAAATTGATCGTGTTATGAATAAAAAAACTACTTATCCCACTTATTATTTTTTTTCTAGCTGTTGTTATAGCCTTTTTAGTTCAGCTTGGACGCAATGCACAAGGTGATGATCCGAAAAGCGTTAGAGTCAGCCCTAGTAGGGAAAACCAGTGCCGCAGAAAAACATTAACGGATTTATTGGAAAAATAAAACCTACGGTAATGAAATTTTTCCAACAAGGTAAACCAATTCTCTTAAATGTGTGGGCGACTTGGTGTCCAACTTGTTATGCAGAACACCAATATTTGAATCAATTAGCTAAACAAGGCGTAACAATCATTGGTTTAGACTATAAAGATGAATCGCCAAAAGCGATGAAATGGCTGAAAGATTTGGGCAATCCTTATAGCCTTGTGCTTAAAAGATGAAAAAAAGGTTCTTTTTGCATTAGATTTAGGCGTTTATGGTGCACCGGAAACATTCATTGTAGATGGTAAAGGTGTGATTCATTATCGCTTAGCGGGGGATGTGAATGAACGTGTTTGGAATGAAACCTTGAAGCCTATTTATGACAAATTAGCGGAGAAACCATAATGAGAAAATCATGGCTTTTTTTGACCGCACTTTTTATGAGCGTCTCTGCGACTGCCGCAATTGATGCGCTAAATTTTGCTTCGCCAGAGCAAGAAAAGGACTATCACCAATTAACGCAAGAATTGCGTTGTCCACAATGTCAAAATAATAATATTGCCGATTCTAATGCAACCATTGCCGTAGATATGCGTGGCAAAGTGTTTGAATTGTTGCAAGAAGGCAAAAATCGAAATGAAGTGGTGGATTATATGATCCAACGTTATGGCAATTTCGTGACTTATGACCCACCTATGACAATGGCCACAATGGTGTTATGGATTGCACCAATTTTATTAGTGTTTGTTGGCATTTTATTTGTATTTAAACGTAAATCGAAAAGCTCAAGTGCGGTTAATTCTGATGTTGTTTTAGATGATGAAGAGAATGCACGCTTGTCGGCTTTTACTCAAAGAAAAAGGATAAATAATGAATTTTGCATTAAGTATTATTGCGCTCACTTTAGTGGTGGCATTGATTTGTTTTTTTATCCATTGTTGCGTTCTGTTAAAGCGAAAGAAGATAAAAAAACGTGATGAATTAAATAAGGCGTTATATTTTTTTCTCGTTTGAAAGAGATTGAGCAAGATAATCAACAGGGTTTAGTTGAAAAATGTTGAACAACTCAAGCAAGAGCTACAAAAAAACATTGTTGGAAGATATTCCTCAACAAGAAACACAAGCTATCGATAAAAAAATGCCAAAAAAATTACGGTAAGTTGTGGTTTGTTTCTGGTTTATTAGGTTTTAGCCATTATTGCTGGGGAGTCTTATTTCCCATTAGGGATCTTGGAAAAGCCGAAGATATGATGGAAAAAGACATTGGCAAAATTACCTTATTTCTTTGAACGGATCAAAGAAGAAGACACAAACCCAATGACAGATGCAGAAATGCAGCAATTTTCGACCGCACTTCGTTTAGATTTACAAAAAACACCAAAAGATGCCAAAAAGTGGTGGTTGCTAGGTCAGGTTGGAATGAATTTAGGGAACGGAAAATTAGCATTTGATAGTTATCAACAAGCGAATAAAGCTTGAGCCAGATAATTTAACGTATAAGCTTTCCTATGCGCGTATGCTAATGTCTTCTGAAGATCAAACAGATAAACTCAAAGGTAACCAGCTTTTACGTGATGTTATTCGTCAAGATCATTCGAATCCTGAAGCCTTAAGTTTACTAGCTTTCAGTTATTTTGAAGGGGAAGATTATAAAATGGCGGCAGTAACCTGGGCGATGATGTTACGTTTATTGGAGCCAGATGATCCTCGCGTGCCAATGCTTGAGAAAAGTATTCGTGCAGCACGTGATGCACTCGCTTTACAGGAAGAAGAAAAAAAGCGAAAAGAGTGTCACACCGGAGAAATAATGAAACCCCAATTATTAGGTTTTCACCATATTGCGATTATTGCTTCGAACTATGCACGTTCGAAGCATTTTTATATGGAGATTTTAGGCGCTAAACAGCTAAATGAAACTTATCGGGCAGAACGGGATAGCTATAAATTAGATTTAAGTTTTCCAGATGGGAGTCAAATAGAGTTGTTTTCTTTTCCAAATCCGCCATCAAGAGTAAGCACTCCAGAGGCTTGTGATTTGCGACATTTAGCATTTAAAGTCGAAAATATTGATGAATATGTCGCTTATCTTTTGGAAAATAGCATTGATTGTGAACCAATTCGAGTTGATGAATTAACGGGAATGAAGTACACTTTCTTCCGAGACCCAGATTATTTACCCATCGAATTATACGAAAATAATTATTAACCTAGAAAATCAAATTATTATGAGTCATATTAAGAAAAAAATTGGGATTTACTCTTTTTGTGTTTTAGCATCATCAGTTGTTTTAGCCGAAGGTAGTAGTGTTGTATATGCAACAAAAGCGAAGACACCTGAAAATCATGTTTCAGTCAATGTTTCTGAAAGTAATATTTCTGAAACAGTGAAATATATTGATGGAAAAGATCAAAGAAGTTTAGATCCTAAGTCTGAAAAAGACATGGAAGAGCTTGCTAATAGTGTTGAGTTTGAGGTATACAAGTTTAACGAAGTTGCAGCCTCAAAAAAACAACCTTCCTTTCACCCGCTGGGGATTTGTAGTGGGCTTAAAAGTGATGATGGCGTAGATGTAACAAATTCTAGCAATTATTACATTAAACCTAATGATGCTAGCGAGTATTATGGTAGTGTTTTAGGTGCCACAATTTATAAAAAAGGTGAAACGAAACATTCACAGTATATCCCTGTTTATGCAATCAAAAATGCCAATGTAGCAAAATATATTGAGCAAAATGAAGATCCGAACGTCAGAAAAAAAGCGAATGAGCGGATTAAAGAAGGTAGAGAAACACTTAATAAAGTAATTTGTGATAAAAGGTAACGGCATGAAAAAATTAATTTCTATTGCAGCATTATCGGTTTTAACAGCTTGTACTGCACCTCAGCAAGCCTCAACCATTGGTAATGGTGCAGCGATGTATGATATGAATGCAGTGCAGGATTATAATTCTCGAGTAACAAGTGGTAATACTGTCACTGCTCGAGAAAAAGCTAAAGTTGCACAAAGAGATAGCGTTCCAAATGAAATGAATGCGAGTGATCATCGCTCTAAACATACAGGTTATTCTCGCATTCCTGTAGCAATAATGCCTAGTGTCGGTGTTGGTTATTGCCATCACTGCTGGTAATTAAATGACTAAAAAAATTAACCGCACTTGAAAAAAAGTGCGGTTATTTTTTTATCTGTTTATAAGCCTAAAAATAGATTTCACAAAAAGGAATGGTCAGATTTCGTTTAGCTTGCAATGAGGCTTTATCGAGTTGAACTAACGCCTCTTTTAATGTCGCCATATCTCGATCTAGACGAGTAAATATAAAATTGGCAGTATCATCTGAAAGCATAATGCCGCGCTGATGGGCATTTTGTTTTCAATACAGCGAGTTTTTTTGTTCATCGCTGAGTGGAATCAATTGATAACTTTCTCCCCATTTTAAGCGAGAAGCCAGATCTGGTAATTTAACGGGGCAGAGCAGTTGGGAGATTGCTCTGCACTGACAACCAATAAGGTTTTTGCCATTAGCTTTAATACGATTAAAGAGATCAAATAAGGCTATTTCCCATTCTGAATTTCCAATAACTGCTTTGCAAATCATCCAAGCAAACCAACTCTTGCTGTTCTAAATTTTCAAAAAAACAGCAGTGGAGAAAATATTGTGATTTGCTCAATGGAACATAAATCGCACTTCGTTGTTGCTGAATATATTCATTACAGAGTGCGCGTAGAAGATGAGTTTTTTTCCGACGCTTTGGTTTCCCCAAAGGTAGAAGAATTGTTGCTGTAAATCAGTCATATTTTTGACGCAAAGAATTGAGCAATAATGCATTATTATCGCTATAAAAAAATTCTCAAGCGTTTCATCATCAATTTGATGAATAGGTAAAGAAAGTTGCTGATTCACGGATTAACGAGTTGATTTAAAAATAAAAAAAGAAAGGGCTAAATTTTCATTTAACCCTTTTTGTTTGGGAAGTTTTATTCTACTTCATTTTTTGCTTTTGGCAAAATCAAGTTCAGTACAATCGCGACGATAGCGCAAAGGCTGATACCTTTTAGGGAAACAGCATCGCCAACGTTGACAAACATATTACCGATCCCGAAAGTCATCACCACAGAAATGATGCAAAGGTTGCGAGGCTCAGTTACATCCACTTTACCTTTAATTAAGGTACTCATCCCGACAACGGCAATTGAACCGAATACCAACATCATAATCCCCCCCATTACGATGGTCGGGATAGTAGAAAGGAATGCACCTACTTTTCCACAGAAGGAAATTGCAATCGCCCATACCGCAGCCCAAGTCATAATATTTGGATTGAAGTTGCGGGTTAGCATTACAGCACCCGTTACTTCAGCATAAGTAGTATTTGGTGGACCACCTACTAATGATGCTGCAGCCGTTGCAACACCATCGCCTAATAGGGTGCGGTGTAAGCCTGGTTTTTTAAGGAAATCTTTACCTGTTACAGAACTGATTGCCATAATACCGCCAACGTGTTCAACGGCTGGTGCGATAGCAATCGGTAGCATATAAAGAATGGCTTCTAAATTAAATTCTGGTTTGGTTAATTGAGGTAATTCAAACCATTTTGCATCTAAAACAGGTTGGAAGTTAATTAATCCTAGGAATAAACAAACCACATAGCCAGCAACGATACCAAACATAATTGGAATCAGTTTCATCATACCTTTAGCAAATACCGCAACAGAAAGGGTAGTGACCAAGGTAATCATAGAAACTAATACCGAATGCTCATAGCTATATGCACTGTTTTTACCTAATGCCATATCCACAGCAACAGGAGCAAGCCCCATACCAATAATGATAATTACGGGACCGACAACAACAGGCGGGAAGATACGCTCAAGCGCAACACTACCACGTAATTTTACTAAGGTTGATAGTGCGAAATAGACTAAACCCGCACAAGCAAGTCCGCCCATTGTGGTTGGAATGCCCCAAGTTTGTACGCCATATTGAATAGGCGCAATAAAGGCAAAAGAGGAGGCTAAGAAAATAGGGACTTGTTTACCGGTACAAAGTTGGAAAAGTAGTGTACCGATACCTGCGGTAAGAAGGGCTGTATTAGAATTTAATCCAGTGATTAAAGGAACTAATACTAAGGCGCCAAAGGCAACAAATAACATCTGTAAACCGACAAACGCTTGTTTGCCCATGCTTTGCACCTCAACAGGTGCGGTTGTAGTTTGATTACTCATTTAGTTTCAACTCTCGGTTTGAATTAACTGAAAGTGCGGTCGGTTTTAATGCTTTTTTAGCTTTTGTGTTTTCACGCACGGAAAAAAGACGGCTATAAATGCCGTCTTATTAAAAGGGAATTATTTCGTCCCAAAAATCTTATCGCCCGCATCACCCAAGCCAGGGATGATGTAGCCTTGTTCATTTAAGTGATCATCAATCGATGCGCAATAAAGTTCGATATCTGGATGCGCCTTTTCTAATGCTTTGATCCCTTCTGGTGCCGCGACTAATACTAATACTTTGATATGTTGGCAACCTTTTGCTTTTAATAAATCAATTGTGGAGATCATTGAACCACCCGTTGCAAGCATTGGATCCACAACGATAGCTAAACGTTCTTCTAAAGTCACTGGCTAGTTTTTGGAAATAAGGGACGGGTTCAAGGGTTTCTTCATTACGATAAATCCCGACTACACTGATGCGAGCACTAGGAACATGTTCTAAAACGCCATCCATCATGCCGAGGCCTGCACGTAAAATTGGTACAACAGTAACTTTTTTACCTTTGATACGGTCGATTTCAACAGGACCGTTCCAACCTTCGATAATCACTTTTTCTGTTTCAAGATCAGACGTGGCTTCATAGGTGAGCAAGCTGCCAACTTCTGTTGCAAGTTCACGGAATTTTTTAGTATCAATATCAGCTTCGCGCATCACGCCTAATTTATGTTTAACAAGCGGATGTTTTTACTTCAACGAGTTTCATCTTTTTTTCTCCCTTTAAAAAAACAAATCGGAGAATTTTATATCAGAAATATTGAATTGCCTAGTATTTTTTTATTATGACAGTTGGGTATAAAAAAACAATTTATAAAATTAACCGCACTTTGATTAAATACATTCTCAACACTGGTCATAAAGCCAATAGTTCTCTTATTCACTCTCTTATAAATATTCACATTATTTTTCCCCAGCTAAAAGGAAATCATTTAATGAAAAATAAAAAGTGCGGTCAAAAAAAGATAATGGATTTTTTTATAAATAAAAAAAGCGGCTAATTACTTAGCCGCTTTTTGCATGATAATAAACCTAGTTAAGCTGTTTTTTTCGGTTTGAAGAAAAATCATCGTAAAGATTTGCCAGAAGAAGGCTAGTGCACCGAAGATGAATACCACATCACCACCTAAAACGAACCCAACGTAAGGGTATCGAATAATGGTTGTTGCATAAATTCTTCACTACGTGCATACCATAAGCCTTCAGAGATACTTGCATAACCTTGAATAATACCGATTGGTAATAAGCTTGATACGATCATTAATACTAAACCGCCATTTAATAACCAGAAGCCCCATTTCATTAACTTATCGTTAAATGGTGTATCCGGACGTAAATAACGAGCGATTAAGAATACGAAGCCTAATGCTAAGAAACCATACACACCGAATAATGCGGCGTGAGCATGAACAGCAGTGGTGTTCAAGCCTTGGATATAGTAAAGCGAAATTGGTGGATTGATTAAGAAACCAAATACGCCAGCACCTAACATATTCCAGAACGCTACGGCTACGAAGCAGTAAAGAGGCCATTTTAAGCGTTCCATCCAAGGTGTTTTTTGTTGCATTTCCCAGTGTTCCCAAGCTTCATGACCTAATAACACTAATGGAACCACTTCAAGTGCAGAGAATGACGCACCTACTGCGATAATTGGTGTAGTTGCACCTGCGAAGTATAGGTGGTGGAAATGTACCAGGGATACCACCGATTAAGAATAATGCCGCTTCAGTAATAGTTGCTACAGTCGCAGTACGACGAGAAACTAAACCTAAACTTACGAAGATGAATGAGAGTGCCGCTACAGAGAATACTTCGAAGAAGCCTTCTACCCATAGGTGAACGACCCACCAACGCCAGTATTCCATCACAGAAATGTGAGTGTGCTCGCCGTAGAATAATGCAGGGCCATAGAATAAGCCGATTGCAATGACAGAAGCGAAGAATAACGCTAATAAGTTTTTGTCTCCCGGTTGTTTAAATGCGTTCACTGTACCGCGAAGCATTAAGACTAACCAGAATAAGATACCTGCGAATTTCACCGCTTGCCAGAAACGACCTAAGTCAATGAATTCATAGCCTTGGTGACCGAACATGAAGCTCCATTCTTCAGGGAGAATATGAGCAATTGCTAAGTAGCTACCAGTGAATGAACCAACGACTAATACCACTAATGCCCAGAATAAAACATCCACGCCCAATTTTTGGAATTTCGGATCTTTACCACCATTGATGATCGGTGCCAGGAATAAACCACCGGCTAAGAATGCCATCGCAATCCAGAATAATGCCGCTTGAATATGCCATGTACGCACTAATGAATAAGGTAAGTATTGAGAGATATCAATACCATAGAATTCTTGACCTTCAACAGTATAGTGAGCAACAATCGCCCCTAAATTCACTTGCAGTAAGAATAATGCAAGCACCGTAAAGAGATATTTACCTAATGCGCGTTGAGAAGGGGTTAACTGTAGTTTTGTGAGGGATCAACTTCCGGAATCGGTGGATCTTGTTCATCTTCACGTTTTTTGAATGACCAAATCCATACCACGAAACCAATACCCGCAATCAGGAATACCACACTCGCAATAGACCAAACCACGTTTTCTGGTGTTGGTACATTGTTGATTAACGGCTCATGTGGCCAGTTGTTGGTATAACTTGCATTTTGTATTTGGACGTTCTGCAGATGCAGTCCATGCTGTCCAGAAGAAGAATTTAGCTAAGTCTTTACGAGCTTGTAAAGTAGGAAGAGTATTATCCTTCATCGCAAAGTGTTCACGAGTCACTTTGGTTGCAGGATCATCACCATATAAAGAAATGTAGTATTGTGCTGTTTTTTTCCATTGCCGCTAAACGGGTGTTTGAAAGCACAACAGTACCGTTTTCAACTTTGCTACCACGATATTCTTTGGTTAAACGCGCTTTTAATAACGTTTGCTGTTCATCATTTAAATCAGCAAAGTTTTTACCAAATTCTTGGTTCGCTGTAATATCCAACCAGTTAGTTAATTCACGGTGAAGCCAATCTGCTGTCCAGTCTGGTGCTTGGTATGCCCCATGACCCCAAACAGATCCCACTTGCATACCACCAGTGGTTTTGCCAAGCGGTTTGACCATGTAAAAATTTCATCGTGAGTAATCACTTTTTTTCACCTGATTCTGAAACATATTGTTGCGGAATTGGTGGTGCTTCACGATAAACTTCGAACCCATAGTAACCGAGAATGGAGAATGCTCCAATTAATACGGCGACTAATAGGTACCAGAACTTTTTATACTGTCCCATTTTATCACTCCTAGATGATTAAAAAAATATGATGCCATGATGGTTAACTTTCCGAGAATAGCCATCAAGGGCTAGATTTTACGCGAAGTAAAAATACCTGAGCAATTATATCGACTATCAAGTGATGAAAAATATTACCTAAAAACTGAGTAATTTAATCGGGTAATAGGAAATGCTGACTGAAAAAGATAAAAAAATGCGGCCAAAAAACCTATTGATTTTTTTGACCGCACTTTTATGAAAAATTATTTATTCTTTCTTTTGTGGCATTTTATCTTATTTTTTTACAAATTTGTATTTGATGACAATTGCTTATATTTTTGATTATACTCACTTAAATTCTATTATATGGAGTGATTATGTCAAATTACAGAATTTCTCTTGCTTTTTTTCAGTGTTTCATTATTATTTGAATGGATTTGCTGAAAAACATCAATTCTCTCTACCATCTTTTTCCTAAAAATTTACAATTGGTTGATGTACTTCCTTTTTGTTTCTCAAGCAGAAACAATAGTATTAGGCAAACAATCATCAAAAAAATATATTGGGAATGAAAGCTTATTTAGTTTATTTGAAAATATAAGTTTAAAAAGATGAGCATAAGTCTGATTCTAATATTTTTTTCCTATGAGTATAGAGAATTATCTGCGAACGCTATTTTTTTCCCACCCCAAATACGGTCTCCTCTTCATTATTTGAATTATGGAATAAATTTACAAAAGGAATAGAGGAAATCCCTACATCCCACCAAGAAAACTTGAATTTGTGGCTAGATCATTTTGATACTGCTATGCAATGTTTTATGTCACAGATACCAAGTCCTTATAGCCGCGATATTTCTTTTTATGATTTTACTAAAGCGGTTAGCGCTTTTGTAGTGGCTTTAGCAGATAATTTGGCTTCTAAGGAAGAGCCTCTTTTATTGGTTCAAGGTGATTTTTTTGGCATTCAAGACTTTATTTTTTTCAGGTGGCCGTGAATCAAATAAGGGGCGGCAAAAATCTTGCGAGGACGTTCTTTCCAAGTTTCATTGTTTACTGAACTGGCTGCATTAAAAGTATTACATGCTTGTGGGTTACCGGCTACGTCTCAAGTGATGAATGCAGCAGGAAAGTTTTTAATTGTTGCACCAAATACCACAGTTGTTAAAAAATGCAATAAAAACAGGTTCAATCAGAATTAAATCAATGGTTTATTAAAAGAAACTTATGGCTTGATTGGCGTAGGAATTGCTATTCAACCAGCAGATATAAAAAGAGTTTGAGCAAGAGAATTATACTCAATTAGTGAAAAAGTTATTTGAAAGTTTGGAATCTCAAAAAGCTCAAACGCTTAGACTTAACTCATTCTACGCAAAGTGTACAAGAAGTGGATTATTCAAATGGGATTTGTGAAATGAATCGCTTTTTCCCAGCTCAGGCAGGAAAAAAACACTTTCAAAAAAATTTCTGAAGATCAAATAAAAAAATCGGTGAAATGCTTGCAAAAAAACAACGCATTATTATTGCAGACATTAATGCGGATATAAGCCATGGATATGAAACACAGATACTTAAACTTCCAATTTTTTTGGCTTTAAAGTGATTTTTTTACTGATGGTCGAGAAGATACGAAAGAATTTAGTTACCCAGTGAAACTATTACAAATTCATCGTTTTTTTGGGATTTCTCATTACCCAAAGATACCAATGCGTCAATTTGGAATGGTTATGCTCGTCGTTACATTAATGCTTATGTACCAAGAGATAAGCAAGGCCAAATTATTACTTTTGAAGATATTCAATGTACAGATATAGGACAAAAAGGCGCTAATGACCTTGAAGGGAGATGTAGATAATTTAGGTGCTATTTTCCAAAAAGGGGATTAAAACTGCCAATATAGCAAAAAAATGACAGCACTTTCTCGTCAATTCAACCAATTTTTTTAGTTTATGGTTACCCGCCTATTGTGCAGAGCAAAGTCCAAATATGTATACCGTCTTTGCAGGTGGTGATGATTTCTTCTTAATTGGGCCTTGGTATTCTACACAAAAAGTGGCACATGCAATGCAACAAGCTTTTTAAACATTATGTAGCAGAAAATACAGAAATTCATTTTTTTCTGTAGGAGTGGTGATGAGTAAATCGGGTATTCCAGTGCTCGTTTAGGGTGATTTAGCTGAAGAGTCTCTTGAGAAGTCAAAAGGCATTGATATAGATAAAAAAATGCAGTAACTATTTTTTTAATAAAAACAGTGAAATGGCATGATTGGCAGAAACTTTGCGAATTAGAAGAGGAAATTCATCGCTTAGCAGATAGATATAAGATTTCTACTTCTTATTTGTATTCTTTGATTCAGCTATGCGAGCAGGCTGAGAATACTAAGAATATTGAAAGTACTATGTGGCGGAGTCGTTTTTATTATCGTACAGCTCGTTATGTGATTGATAAATTAGAAAAAAAGGAGTTAGAACTAAAGCCTTGAGTGAAATTACGACTTCATTAGGAGACAGAGGAATTGCAAGTTATAAGATTAATTTTGCAATTCCATTAACCAATTATTTCTATCAAAAACGATAAGGAACACTTATGTTAAATATTAATGAAATTAAATTTGGTGGAGAAAAACCAACTGAGATTTTCTCTGATATTGCTCAACGAGCAGCACAACATATTAAACAGTCAAGTAACGTAAATAAAACGACACAGCTACGCAAATTTTATGATGAGTTAGCAATGTGGAATGATCGTGTTCAACTCGCTCGTGAGAATAAAGAAAATAAATTCCAAGAATTAGTACCTTTTATCAAAATGTTAAAAGCGAAAGTGGCTTATGCGCGTGGTCGTAACCATGTAGATAATCATTTTTTAGAGGTTTTTAATCGCTGTATTGATCAGGCAAATAATGTAGAAACTCTCAGAGATGCTAAATTATTTATGGAAGCAGTAATGGGATTTTGTAAGTTAGAAGAAATTTAATATAGGAAATATGAGCATGAAATTAACGAATATTGTAGAAATTAAAGCAAAAATTAGTATTACAAACTGGCTTACATATTGGCGCGGGTGATAGTGAAATGCATATTGGTGGGATTGATAATTCAGTGATTAAACATCCGATGACTCAATCACCATATATTCCCTGGTTCAAGTTTAAAGGGAAAAATTAGAACATTATTAGAATGGCGCTCAGGAGCAGTTCAAAGCGCACCATTATCATTAAAAAGATATTTCAAAAAATCCTGAAGAAGTAAAAAACATTTTACGCCTATTTGGTATAAGTGGTGATACTAAAAATAGCGAGCAAGAAGTCGCAGAAATTGGTGTTTCTCGCTTAGCATTTTGGGATTGCGCACTAAATGAAGCCTGGGAAAATGAGATTCGTGATGACAACCAACTCTTAACCGAAGCAAAAAGTGAAAATACCATTGATCGTATTACTTCGACAGCCGGAAATCCTCGCCAAACTGAACGTGTACCAGCAGGTGCAGAATTTGATTTCAAACTTACTTTACGTCAATTTGAAGGTGATAAACCTGAACTTTTAGATTTAGTGCTAAAAGGTTTAAAACTGTTAGAGCTTGATAGCCTTGGAGGTTCAGGTTCCCGTGGGTATGGTAAAGTGAAATTTACTGATTTGACCGTTGATGGTAAAGCATACAATTTAGATGACATTAAACCTTTTGAATAAGGGTGGTACTATGAAGTTATATCGTTTTACGCTAACGCCCCAAAGTGCAATGGGGACACCGTTAGTAGGCGACACCTTCTTTGGACAGTTCTGTTGGGCGGTGAGAAACCGTTTTGGAGAGGCTCGTTTAATAGAACTGCTTGAAGGTTATACTGAGCAACGTCCCTTTATCGTAGTGTCCGATGCATTTCCACAAGGTTTTTTTACCTTTGCCAACTTTGCCTTCTACATTTTTGGGAAACTAAAACAGAAACAGATCGTAAAAATTTGAAAAAAGCTCAGTGGGTTAATATCAGTGATGTAGAAAAAAGAGCAGTCAAATTTTGGCAAGAATGTGCATTACAAACTAATTTCAAGTTTGAAAAAGAAAACCAAGATCAATTCCACAACACCATTGATCGCCAAACAAATACCACTGGAGAAGGGCAATTTGCACCGTATTCAACGGAGGTTGCTTGGTTTGGTAGTAAGCAAGAGTTTGATCTTTATATCGTACTTGATGAAGCACGCTTTTCATTGGAAGAATTACAGCAAATTTTTAGATGATGTGGGAGCTTTTGGATTTGGGCGAGATGCTTCAATCGGGCTAGGTAAATTCCGTTGTAATAATCCACAAGAGGTTAATTTTTACCAACAGAATGCAAATTGCTATTTTACACTGGCAAATTCGGCACCGCAAAATTTAGGATTAGATAAAGAATGCAGCTATTATCAAATCACCACAAGATTTGGACGCCACGGAGATATTCAGGCATTAAGTTCTAGCCCATTTAAAAAGCCTATTATTCTTGCAAAAATCTGCCGCCATTTTTTTACCCCTGAAAACTATGAACCTCGTTTATTTTTAGGGAATGGATTAGGAAATATTTCCTATGCTCAGCCAAATGCAGTACATCAAGGTTATGCACCTGTTTTAAATTTATTTGTCGATTTTGGAAAATAAGGATCACAAATGAAACAATTTATGCAAACTCACAAAGTTTATTTAACGCCATTAAGTCCTATCCATATTGGTTGCGGAGAAGATTTTGAGCCAACTAATTATGTTATTGATGGTTCTACCTTATTTAATTTTTGAGCCGAGCCAGCTAGTATTAAATGAGAGAAAAAAACGGAATTAGTGAATGCAATTAATCGATTGGATTTGTTAGCTATTCAGCGTTTTTCCTAAATCAAAAAGATAAAGCAATAGCCTGTTCTTATCATTTTTGCAGACGTTTCTGAAGGTCTTGCACAAGATTACAAAAATCGTGTAGGGAAAGTTGCTCAACGAGAAAGTGACGGAAATAAAGTCATTAACAATCTTTCGATTGAAAGAACCGCATTTTTACCTGTTCAGCATTTACCTTATATTCCGGGAAGTGGGTTTAAAGGCGCAGTAGCCACAGCATTATTAGATCAAGCTCATCAAAAATAAAAAAATAATCCTAAAGTGGGAGTGAAAGATCACGGAAAATTGCTTAAAGAATACATAGGGGAATTTGAAAAAAAGTAAATTACGATATGTAAAATTTAGTGATTTTACACCATTTCATCATGCTGAAAGTAAAATCTACTATGCCTTAAACTTTAAAAAAAGAGTTAGTAAAACAGGTGGAGAGGGGCGCGCAATGGCTCTTCGCAGAGAATGTATTACTGCTGGGCAATACCGTACTTTCAAAAAGTGATTTAACTTTAATGGAAGATTCTTTTTTTATTCAATTAGTGATTTACAAAAAAATCCCTCAATGCATTTTATCTTCCAGTTTTTTTAGGAAGGAGATGGAGCTATTGCAGAGCAGAAATCTTGTTTCTACGCAATATTTAAAATCTATTGAAAAAAACTGTGTTCACTTCCTAATGTTGTATTAATCCGCCTTGGGAAAAATGGTGCTGATAGCAAAACTTATCAAGGAGAAAATATTGCTCAAATTAAAATTATGGGAGCAAAAGGTTCACCTCCAGTATTTAAAGATAGCAGCACCACAGTATGGCTTGCAGGGACCAATCAAGCTCAACAAAGTGACTTACTTCCATTTGGATGGGCATTATTAGAGTTTAATCCAAGCTCAGATAATGAAATGCTTAAAACTTGGTGTGAAGCTCAACCAAAATCAAAAATTTGATCGTTCTGAAATTTTTAGCGAAACGTGAGTACTCAAAAATAGAACAAGCACGCTTGCAAGCAGAAGTCGAAGCAAAAACGCTTAGCTGAACAGAAAGCAGCAGAAGAAAAAACAGGCTCTTCTAAATTCGTTATCAGATAACCAACGCCTTGTGATAGATTTTTGTGGAAAAAGTACAAAAATACACGAGAACGTCAAGCAGATAATACCGGTTCTATTTTTATTGAAAGAGGCTCAAGCTTTAATTGAAAGTGCGGTTGAAAAATTGGGATATTTCTGAACGCCAATTTATAAAAATCTCAAATTACAGTTGAATTACTTAAATCAAAAAGTGGATTTCAAGAAAAAAAGATACAGAAAAAAATGTTAAAAAGTGGCTCAATAAATTGGTGACGGAATGAATCTGAATTCACTTCCTATTGCTCGCTACCAATTTACCTTTCAGGTAACTGATGCGATTCAGTTACCTGAATATGCAGGCTCTACCTTGCGTGGAGCCTTTGGGCGTGCGTTGCGTAAAATTGCTTGTATGACAAAAACAAACGGATTGCAAAAGCTGTCCACTTTATCGTACCTGTCCATATACCAACATCTTTGAAACGCCAGCCCCAGCAGAGCATCAGATACAAAAAAATTTAGTCAAGTACCCAACGGTTATATTATTGAGCCACCAGAATGGGGTGAGAAGACCTATTTACCAAATGAGGTATTTCAATTTTTCTCTTGTTTTATTTGGAAAAATTAATTGAACAACTGCCTCTTATTGCTTTTTGCGTTTAAACGTGCCTTTGAATATAACATTGGGCATGGAAAGGCAAACCTATTGAATATAACAGTGTTTGATGAAAATACAGGGCAATATCAACCGATATTAGTGAATGGAAATATTATTGAACATAGTAAAAACGGTAACTTTACCCACTAAACTGTCTGATACCGCGATAATTCGCATTGTTACGCCACTGCGTTTACAAGACAATGGCAAGCCATTAAGAGAGCATCAGATAAATGTTGAACGCTTTTTTTATTTCTTTAGCAAAAACGTTTTTTTCTCTACTAAGTGATTTTCACTTTATTCCATCAAATTTAGACTTTGACTCCTTAAAGCAGCAAATTTTATTGATTCAAGATAGTAGAGCATTGAAATGGCAAGATTGGACTCGCTATTCTTCCCGACAAGACCAGAGAATGAAATTGGGGGAGTAATTGGAACGTGGCAGTTTAATCATCTTTCATTTGAATTAGCTCAATTGCTTTTATATAGGTCAATGGCTACATTGTGGAAAAAAATGCAACCTTTGGATTAGGCAGATATCGAATTACAAATTTGTAATTTCAAGTATGGGCGGTAAAAACAGACATAATAATCTTATTTGTTGAATAAGGATTATTATGGCTGTTTGGTTTGTTTCTCGTCATCCCGGTGCGATTGAATGGATAAAAAAACGCAATCTATTCATATCGATATTTGGGCTACTCATTTAGATACTAACCAAATTAAACCTGATGATATTGTAATCGGGACTTTACCTATTCATCTCGCAAGCCAAGTTTGTGAAAAAAAGGCGCTACATTTTATTTTTTTATCTGTTAATGTAAAACCAGAGCAACGAGAAAGCACTGAGCTTACAGCACAGCAGCTTGTTGAGCAAGGTTGCACATTACAGGCATTTCATATTCAAAAACTATAAGGAAACATTATGCAACCTAAATATGACGTACATTTTTGTTTGATTTCAGATCAAGCTGCACCTTCATTATTGCCTATTTTAGATCCTGAATTTAAACCTAAAGAGGTTGTTTTTAGTATCAGATAAAATGAAAAAGTAATGCTGAAGCATTAGCTAAAGTTTTTAAAAGAAAAAGAATGTAAAAAGTGACATCAGTTCGTATTGAAAAATATTTATGATTTCCAAGAAATGGAAAAATTGTTTTATTGAGCTAATAGATCAATTTGATGGGCAAAATATCGCACTCAATGTAACTGGTGGAACTAAGTTAATGGCAATAGTGGCACAAAAATACTTTTTGCTATGGGAGGGAAACCTATTTTTTTATGTAGATAGTGATAATAACCAAATCTTATTCATTAGTCGTGATGAAAAAGGGCAAAAGCATCCCTAACAAGATGCTTAATTGTCAGATTGATCTAAAAAAACATATCTTTCTGCTTATGGCATGGTTTATAAATCAGCTAAACAGCCGATGGCTTCGGAACGATTACTTATTAATTTAGAGCCTTTTATTAAGCAGTATGATAAATATAAAGATAGTATTCCAGGGCTTAATTATTACGCTTCAGAATCCCAAAAGAATGGTTTTAAAGTAAAAATTCACGAATCATGATGATGAATCGCTAGTTTCATTACTAAAAGAACTACACCACAAAGATTTATTAGATTTTTGATAATCATCGTATTGATTTTAGAGATACGATACATAAAGATCTTCTGAATGGAATATGGCTCGAAGAAATAACCTATAAAGCAATTGAGAATATTAAATCTATTCAAGATAAAGCATTAAGTTTAGAAGTTGGGAATTCCTCATACGATCAAAAATAAAAAAACAGTATGCTTTTACAAAATCAAGGTAATCAAAAATGAATTTGATATAGCCTTTATTGCAAAAAAATCGCCTACATATCATTGAGTGTAAAACTCAAATGATGAATAAAGAGGGAGGATTAAAATCAGAGGATATCTTATATAAACTTGAAGCCTTGAAAAATTACGGTGGTTTAATGACAAAAAAATGTTTGGTGAGTTATTTTGAAGTACCTGAGTCAGTTAAGAATCGAGCAAAAGAATTGCATGTTGAAATTATCCAAGGTAAAGATCTCCAACGTTTAAGAGAAAAAAATTGCAAACTGGATAGGAAAAAGCATAATGAGCCAGAAACGTAAAATTCTTCTTTCCGTTACCGGCATGTCTCCAGCTGTTGTAACAGAAACATTGTACGCATTAGTCACAGAAAAAGATTTTATTCCTACTGAGATTCAAGTAATTACCACTGAGCAAGGCAAAAACAAGTTACTAGAAGCCTTATTAGGGATTGAAGGCGGACGTAAAGAACGTAAAGGAGCATTACAAGAATTTATTGAAGATTACGGTGAGAAATATGGCTTTTCTTCAATCCATTTTGATGAAAGTTGTATTCATATCATTACAGACGAGTGCGGTCAAAATCTACCAGATATTCGCACACCAGAAGAAAATGAACATGCGGCTAATAGCATAGTGCAATTAGTGGGTAATTTGTGCCAAGATGAAGAGATGCAATTGCATGTTTCCATTGCTGGTGGGCGCAAAACAATGGGATTTTTTATGGGATATGCGCTTTCACTTTACGGGCGAGAACAAGATTCTCTTTCACATGTTCTAGTGGATTCTCAATATGAAAGCTTGACAAGTTTTTACTATCCAAAGCCTTATCCACATTTAATCAATAAGAATGATGGTACGCAAATTGATGCTAAAGATGGAAAAGTAATGCTAGCTGAAATTCCTTGGGTGCGTTTAGGCTTAGGTGTGCCTGAAGATTTGAAACAGCAGACTATTTCTTATAGTGATTCTGTAAAAAAATGCACAAGCATTATTGGATATGCCATCATTAACATTCTTGTCTCCAATGGAAGAGCGAGGTGTGATGTTTGGGGCAAAATTGTTAAAGCTTGCACCAAGAGGCTACGCCTTTACTATTAAGTCTTGTTCTTGCGAAAAACAAGGCTGGAATGTTGGAACGGGCAATCGTGAAGAGGCTCGAACCATAGCGACTTATTTAAACATCTATAGCCAAATGAAAAATGATGTTGAAATGGAGAATCGCTTAAAAGGTGCAAACAACGATTTAAAAAATGTTTTATCGGAATCTCGTACCGATATCAATAAAAAAAGTGATGGCGAATTTTTTTCTTTAGGAAAGGGAGCAAGAAGCGATTATATTCCTTCTTCTAACCGTAAAACAGGCAATTATGAGCTCAATATAAACTTAGATAATATTGATATATCGGAAATTGAATCAGAACTCATTCACTTTAATCTACTTTTAAATTTCAACCGCTCTTTAGAGCGGTTTTCTTTTTATACAAATTTGTATTTCATCCCTCATTTTTTTATTCTGTATCTATAATCACCTCATTCCAACAATTCATTGGATAAGAGGTATTAATAATGGTTTTAGAAGAAGTTATGCAATATTTAGAAAACCAACAATGGTATTGGGATGAATAATCCCATCAATATTTTCCATATTGATACGGAGAAAAGATGCAAACCACCCGCCACAAATATCTTATTGCTTACGATATTTCGGATAATAAACGACTTTATCAAGCTCACAAAAAAAGTTGAAACCTATGCTATTGGAGGGCAAAAAAATCTTTCTATGAATGTTGGCTTACTGAACATGAGATGGAGCGATTCAAACAAGAGGTGAAATGAGCTCATAGAGCCATTAGAGGATAGAGTTTTTTTATTTTTTTCGTATCCCAGATAATGTAGAGCCGCAGCTATTTGGCAAGGCGACATTGCAATCAATATCCCCATTTTTACTAATCTGAAAGGTGGAAATATGTCTAGTTTGTATATTGATAGAAAAGGCACTGAAATTAAATTAAGCGGTGAGGCTCTTGTGTGTTATGAAAATGGTGAACGCATAGGAACTATTCCGCTCGCACCTATTGAGCGGATTTATTTTAAAAAGTGATGTTACAGTACAAGCTTCTTTACTCGCTAAATTAGGTGAGAAAGGCATTGGAATTATCTTCCTTTCAGGCAGAAAAAAATACACCGACGCTTTTTTTCTAGCTCAACCTCATAACGATGCATTTAGACGACTCAGTCAATATGAGCTCGCCAAAAATGAACCATTTTGTTTAGCCTTCTCGAAAAAACTGATGTTACTAAAATTGGTGACACAGAAAAATTGGCTATGGCAAGCGAGCAATGCGCGAGCAGAGAAGAGAAGTATGTTAGCTGAAAAAAAGCGACAGAAATGGATTCTCTCATTCGAAAAAAATTAATGAGCAAACCAACCTTGCCTCGTTGCGAGGAATTGAAGGTCGAGCCGCTTCTGTCTATTTTACCGCTTTAAGTCTTTACTTGCCGCCAGCTTTGCGATTTCAAGGACGAAATCGTCGCCCACCAAGAGATCCTTTTAATGCTCTTCTTTCTTTAACATATACACTTATTCATAGTGAAGCCGTGTTAGCTATCTATGGTGCAGGGTTAGATCCTTATATTGGTTTTTTTATCACGCACTTGATTTTCTCGTGAATCACTTGCCTGCGATCTCATTGAACCCTCTTCGCCCTTTAATTGATAACTGGTGTTTAGGGTTTATTTCGAAAAAGAAATATTACGAGAAGAATATTTCTCAACAACACAAGAAGGTTGCTTTTTAGGTAAAAACAGGACGAGTGCAGTTTTATAAAAGCTTATGAAAGTGCGGTTGGAAATTGGCGTAAAATGTTAACTGAAAAACAGCCTTGATTTTGTGAGCCTTATCAAACAAGCTGATTTTTGTCAGTTCACCTCAACGCCGTGAGAGTGATTTGCAGCATTTTTCAGGTTTTCATGAAAAACAATGGCAAACTTTGTTAGAACACTATTACTTTAATCAACAAACTATGATGCAAGACATTATTTTCCAATTTTAGGAGTAAAGCATGGCTCAATATTTAATTGGGTATGACATTTCAGATCCCAAAAAGATTACAACGAATTTATCGTAAAATGACACATTATGCTACGCGATTCAATACAGCATTTTTTTATTAGATGGTTCAGAGAAAATTGTTGAAACAATGTTTGGCTGAAATTATGTTAATCTTTCAATAAGAAAGAGGATGATTTAAGAGTTTATCCTTTGCCTACCAATACAACACAATGGCGACTAGGAAAAATCAAGTTTGCCAGAAGGTATTATTTGGACAGCCTTGCCAACAAGCTTGACATTATAATGCTAGAAAAAAATCAAAAAAATAGAGGTAAAAATAGATCGCACTTTTTGATTGATTTAGAAAGGAAAAAAAGTATGCAAATTGTTTATTATTTGCTCAAATCAAGAGCCAGCTCCTTAACCTTCTAAAAAAATTGGGAAGTGGGTCTGAAAGGCCGCATGATTCCTGCCTCCAGCATACCGCTGCAGTCGAAAGACATTGCCCTGATCGAAAGGGGATTGAGACATCTTTTTAAATTATTTTTTTAAAAATTTTTTTATTGTGTCGAAAGACATTGCCCTGATCGAAAGGGATTGAGACGCTTTCTCTGCACGTTTAGTGAACTGGATTTGAGTCGAAAGACATTGCCCTGATCGAAAGGGATTGAGACTCTAAAGATTCTGCTTTCTTAATTACTGCTTGGTTGTCGAAAGACATTGCCCTGATCGAAAGGGATTGAGACTAAATCTACATCAAGATTTTCCACCCGTTTAAGTCGAAAGACATTGCCCTGATCGAAAGGGATTGAGACAAGCACCGTTAGCACCAGATAACATAGATTTTAGTCGAAAGACATTGCCCTGATCGAAAGGGATTGAGACAAAGTGAACGAATAGACATAATAATAATCCTCAGTCGAAAGACATTGCCCTGATCGAAAGGGATTGAGACATTTCTTTACCATTAAATAAAACTTTCATACTATGTCGAAAGACATTGCCCTGATCGAAAGGGATTGAGACGTGATTAATTTCCTGATTGTTAAAGAGCAAATTTGTCGAAAGACATTGCCCTGATCGAAAGGGATTGAGACTAAATCTCCATTTTCATTTTATTAATAAAAATGCGTCGAAAGACATTGCCCTGATCGAAAGGGATTGAGACTCTTTTGCGATTGTCATACTAATGCCTTGCACGTTTGTCGAAAGACATTGCCCTGATCGAAAGGGGATTGAGACTTTCTTCTAAGAATGATTTAAATGCTTGCGTTGTGTCGAAAGACATTGCCCTGATCGAAAGGGATTGAGACGCAGTTGCATCGATATTAATTTTTAGCCATTTGTCGAAAGACATTGCCCTGATCGAAAGGGATTGAGACGAATGTATCGAAATCATAATAAGCGTCCATAAGACGTCGAAAGACATTGCCCTGATCGAAAGGGATTGAGACTGTTTCCTTGTTAAAGTGTGCAGAACGCTAGGCGTCGAAAGACATTGCCCTGATCGAAAGGGATTGAGACTAAATACCTCCAAAGGTTGTTGATGAGTTTAATGAGTCGAAAGACATTGCCCTGATCGAAAGGGATTGAGACCCTCCATAAATTGTTGTTTAGTCCATAGATAAATAGTCGAAAGACATTGCCCTGATCGAAAGGGATTGAGACAATGTAATCTCCATAGTAAGTAATATAAACTGAGTCGAAAGACATCGCCCTGCTCGAAAGGGATTGAGACAAGCCTATTGTTAAAAACTAGCCTTTAAGAACTCGGTCGAAAGACATCGCCCTGCTCGAAAGGGATTGAGACCTACGAATTGCGTTGTTGATACCAAACATAATAAATGTCGAAAGACATTGCCCTGATCGAAAGGGATTGAGACGTAGTATTGCTGAATAAAGTTTTGATAGACATAATAGTCGAAAGACATTGCCCTGCTCGAAAGGGATTGAGACTCTAAGAAATCATTTAAATCAAAAATTTTTCCATAATTGTCGAAAGACATCGCCCTGCTCGAAAGGGATTGAGACCTCTTAAAGTAAGTGCCATAATGAATTCTCCTATAGGTCGAAAGACATTGCCCTGATCGAAAGGGGATTGAGACATAGCTAGATTTTTTTAAACCAAAGCATAATTATCCTGTCGAAAGACATTGCCCTGATCGAAAGGGATTGAGACATAATGATTCTCCTATAGGTTGGCAATGAGACTGAGTCGAAAGACATCGCCCTGCTCGAAAGGGATTGAGACTTTTAAAGTTTTGATTAACCATTTTGTTTTTCCTTGTGTCGAAAGACATCGCCCTGCTCGAAAGGGATTGAGACGCAGTTGCATCGATATTAATTTTAGCCATTTGTCGAAAGACATCGCCCTGTTTTTAAAGGGATGTATATCGCTAAAGTGCGGTTAGTTTTCAATATAAGTTGGAAATTGACCGCACTTTTTATTTCCTTTCATTTTTACAAATTTGTATTTTCGCCTTTCTATTCATGACTTTTCTATAATTCGCTCCGTCAGTAATTGATTTTTAGCTCAGAGGATTGAGCACTAATTTAATTTGTTAAAAAAATCTATAAAGAGAAAAATAGAGAATTAAGCAACTACTGGCATGTGAAAAAAATTGTTCTAATTAAAAAAATATGAGGGAATTAAAATGGCTGGAATTAATAAAGTAATTATTATTGGTAACTTGGGGGAATGCACCAGAAATTCGGGCGATGCAAAATGGTGATACGGTTGCTAATTTTAGTGTGGCGACATCTGAAAGCTGGGTGGATAAAAAAATACACAGGAAAAAAACGTGAAAAATACAGAATGGCATCGCATTGTGCTTTATCGTCGATTAGCCGACATAGCAGGTCAATATTTACGAAAAGGATCAAAAGTTTATGTTGAAGGAAAAACTGAAAAACACGCCAATGGCAAGATGAGAAAGGGCAAACGCATTATGTGACAGAAATTATTGGTAGTTATTTGGAAATGCTAGGGAGCAAGGCGGAAAATAATCAGATTGATCCATCTATTCCATCGGTAAATCAAGAGAAACCGACATCAAATTATTTAAATAAACATCATAGCGATGATCCATTCCTTGATGGTTCAGATGAAAAAAAGATTGGCCATTTTAAGAAGGTTTAATGATATGCAGTATCAAGAAAAAAATTAACTATTGAACAAAGATTAAAAGAGAAATTGAAACCACAACAATATAGTACCCTTTTTAAACAAAATTCAAAGTTGTTCTCCGTCCCAAGAGGAGGCTTTATGGCAAATGCTCTATATTTTAGAAGAAACACCAAAGCATGTTTGTTTACAAGGTGCTGCGGGTAGTGGGAAAAGTTATTTAGCGGGGATCTTGAAAGATATTCTAGTGTCACTTTATCCGGATTCAGTCTATGCCGCCGCCTCAACCCATCAAGCTAAACGTGTACTGAGTAAAAGCTTGGGTGGTTTTGGCTGTGTGACACTGCATAGCCTTTTAGACTTAAAACCTGAAGAAGAGGAGGATAAATTACATTTTATTCCACGGAGTAAATCTATTGCTGTATTTGAGCTAAATGACGATGTGACGACTTTAGAAAGTAATCATGAAGAGAGGGAGACTTTATTTCTTTAATTATTGATGAAGTTTCAATGGTAGATTCTCAAGTCTTTACTCATATGAAAGAAGTTACCCCAGAGCATGTGAAAAAAATTATCGGTATTGGCGATCCTTATCAGCTTCCGCCAGTATATCAAGAAGATCACAAAAATAGTAGAGAAATCACGTTTCTTCACGGATAGCACATTTTGCCAAGTGCATTTAAGTGGGGTGATGCGACAATCTATTGACTCACCGATCATTAAACAAAGTGAAGAAATTCGTTTAATGCAGCGTGATACATTAACCCCAGAAATGTCTTCAAAAGGTGTTGGGATTATTCAATATCATTCAATAAAAAGCATTTGCAGATGCTTATTTAGAACGAGTTCACTCGGCTAAAGATGCGCTGGATTGCCGTATTTTTGGCATTTACCAATAATAAAGTGAATGAGATTAATCGCTATATTCGTCAGCAAATTCATAAAAACGAATGAGCCTTTAATTGTAGGGAGAATATTTAATCTTACAGGAGCCAGTAAGAGATCCGGATGATATTAAAAAAAGGTGATGATTAGTAATGGTGAGATTTTTAGAAGTCGTGACCATCCAAGAAAAAAATAAAAAAATTTTTTTGTTTTAATTTTAGTAAACAAAAATCTTTCCGTTAATTATGCTGAGATTGAGGTTCGAATTTTATATGATGATGAACAGAAAGATAGATTGGTGAAATTAAATATCATCCCCGATGAAAAACAATATGAAGAGTTTAAAAAAAGCGCTTTCATTTGAAGCATTGCAACTAAAAAAATTGCAAAACGGCAAGGTTTATTGAAAGGGCAAGAAGCGGGTTTTATGTGGCATTATTGGTGGAAAGATCGCGTCTTTTTTTATTTCGACAAAAATCTATTTTTCGCCTCGACAGTGCATAAAAACACAAGGTACCACGCTAGATTCTTCATTTGTTTATACTTCAGATTTTGCAGCTGCGAAAAAAATATTGATTTAGAGCTGTATTATCAACTGTTATACGTTGCGATTACTCGAGCGAAAAAAATCAAGTTCATTTTCATCTAATAAAAAAAGTGGGGAAACCCACTTTTTATTTTTTTACAATTTTGTAATTTCCTCTTTTAAATTCTCTCCTTGTTATGATGCCTTTATCAAAACAAGGAGAGAATCATGTTAAATATTCAACAAAAATACTAATCATTATTTAAAAAGATGGTTATTCTCTTCCTTACACTTCAAGTGAATTACTTGCTATTTCTTTAGGTTACAAAGAAGTATTTCACTCACGTTCTTATAACCAACGCTACTTTTATTCTAAATGGGAAAAAAAGTGGATCCATAACTTAGAGGCATTACGTCATAAATTAAATCGTGAATATGGACGTTATATTACCGATGAAGAGCTAGAAGCATCTGAGCCGGAAGGCTTTTGGCTATGATGTTACAGCTTATTTTGAGCATTGCGTTGTGCCAGTAAAAGCGGTGTCGAAAAACAAATGATTTTTAAAGAATTAATGAGACGAGTGAGTCTTTCTCATTAATACAAATTTGTAATTCACTCGATTTATTTTTTTCAATTCTTTTTATTATAAGCATAAGTTAATTATTAGGAGTCAATATGTATTATTTAACAAATCACAATTTTAGTAAATTATTAGGTACATTATATTTGGAGCTGCCAATGAATTATGCAGAGGCTTATGATAACTATTATTCAGAATACCGCTTGGCGAGTTTTGATCTCGATCTTCATTTCTTTACAAAAGATGAAGCACGAGCATTAGTGATTGCCGATAAACTTATTAAAGATATTCAATTTATTGCAACTGAAGTCCAGATTGCACGTTGTAATGCTGAACAAAAATGGGTTAAAAAAATTGTGTTACCTGCATTTCACTCACATAAAAAAAGTGCCATTTATTATCGAGCGATTTTGAGAATTTTTTTTAATTCCTGAATCCTGCCCGGAGTCACTTCGTGAAGAATATCGTACTTATTTTTTTTAACACATAAGGATCGTTACGGCTATGATGAAAAATAAGGTTGCGCCAATTGTTTTTTTGTCGTCTATTACAAGCAAAAATTTAATTTATCCGAAGAACTTGTTGATTTGGAGATGCATCATTTCAGTAGAACAAACTACGACAATTCAGAAGTGGTAGAGTTTAATCACACCCTTGATTTTTGAAAAAGAAGCAATCAACATTCAAGAAATGATTGATCGTTTTAGTAGTAGAGTATCTAAGCGCAAACCAAGTGAGGTTCGTTCGGCTTATTATCGCCAGAATTTAGAGGTTTTATCAGAGGAAGAGCGTGCCATGATTACGACTATCCAGCAAGAGCGTAAGCAGATTTATGCGCGCATTCTTAATTTTTTTATTTCCAAAAAGCTTTTTTTAAAGAAGGTGCGGATATTCCTTTGCATATTTTAGAATTAGCAGGGTTTCAACCTTGTAAGGGATGTTGCAAGCATTTATTATCTGGGTGGTAAATAAATGCTGAAAACCCCTATTATTTTTTTGACCGCACTTTATTTGAAGTGTGAGGGTAATGTCTAAATCTTCAACTGAAACCTACAAGCCTTACAAAATCCCCACCAATTGATTTCTGTATATCACGCATCATTTTCAATTTCTTGCCTTAAGGCATTTTCTTTATCTGGTTTATATTTTAATAAATTATTTCAATAAGTTATTTTCAATTTTACCAATAAGGCTGACATTCTAGAGCTAGAAAGAAAATAAAAAAATAGCGGTAAAAATAGACTGCACTTTCGATTGATTTAGAAAAGGAAAAAAATACATGCAATCTGCTTATTATTTGCTCAAATCAAGAGCCAACTCCTTAACCTTCCAAAAAAATTGGGAAGTGGGTCTGAAAGGCCGCATGATTCCTGCTTCCAACATGCCGTTGCAGTCGAAAGACATCGCCCTGTTCGAAAGGGATTGAGACGTGTTTTTTTCATAGTGTTTCCTCTTATAGTGTCGAAAGACATCGCCCTGTTCGAAAGGGATTGAGACTAGAAATTCCTAATAATTTATCAAGAGCTTCTAATTGTCGAAAGACATCGCCCTGTTCGAAAGGGATTGAGACGTAAAGTCTTAAGTGACATGATATAAATCTCCTATAGTCGAAAGACATCGCCCTGTTCGAAAGGGATTGAGACAGAACCTCCAATAATAATTAAATTCTTTAGAGCTGTCGAAAGACATCGCCCTGTTCGAAAGGGATTGAGACGTTGACGCTCTTTAATTGTTGCTAAAAAAATTCGTCTGTCGAAAGACATCGCCCTGTTCGAAAGGGATTGAGACTGTAGATGGCGTAGCACATATTCACGCATCTTTCAGTCGAAAGACATCGCCCTGTTCGAAAGGGATTGAGACCCGTTAGTAGTACTGGTTAACATAGATTTGATTGACGTCGAAAGACATCGCCCTGTTCGAAAGGGATTGAGACTAATTCATGTTAATCCTTAGTAACTAACGTTACATGTTGTCGAAAGACATCGCCCTGTTCGAAAGGGATTGAGACACCCTAGAAATAATTTATCTAAAAAAATACCTTGATCAGTCGAAAGACATCGCCCTGTTCGAAAGGGATTGAGACTTTTAATTACTTCTTCATCATTTAGACGACTAGACTGTCGAAAGACATCGCCCTGTTCGAAAGGGATTGAGACTTTTAATTACTTCTTCATCATTTAGACGACTAGACTGTCGAAAGACATCGCCCTGTTCGAAAGGGATTGAGACTGGTCGAACACTTTAATTTGTGAGTTATACATGCGTCGAAAGACATCGCCCTGTTCGAAAGGGATTGAGACGCTTGACCTAAACCAAACATAATAAATCTCCTATGGTCGAAAGACATCGCCCTGTTCGAAAGGGATTGAGACGCTCATTGCGTTATAAAATAAGTAAGTTTTCATAAGTCGAAAGACATCGCCCTGTTCGAAAGGGATTGAGACATAATTTTATTCCTCAAAGAAGTTGATTTCATCTGTGTCGAAAGACATCGCCCTGTTCGAAAGGGATTGAGACTAGCAAATTCAGCCATACGTTGCATAGTTTGATTGTCGAAAGACATCGCCCTGCTCGAAAGGGATTGAGACAAGTTTAAGTTTGTTAAATCCATGATGTTTCTCCTGGTCGAAAGACATCGCCCTGCTCGAAAGGGATTGAGACAGACGCTCGTCTAAAAATCTCACACACTTTAGCGAGAAAGTCGAAAGACATCGCCCTGCTCGAAAGGGATTGAGACGCCCTAACACTTTGTACATCTCATCAATGAGTTTCGTCGAAAGACATCGCCCTGCTCGAAAGGGATTGAGACAAAACTTTGTAAACTTATTTTTTTAAATTATTTTTTTGTCGAAAGACATCGCCCTGCTCGAAAGGGATTGAGACTTTGTAGGTTTACGATATGCCATAGTTTGTTTCCTTTGTCGAAAGACATCGCCCTGCTCGAAAGGGATTGAGACGAACGAACTGCGGTATTAAGACCGAACATAATAACTGTCGAAAGACATCGCCCTGCTCGAAAGGGATTGAGACGCTACCTGTCTAACTGCTTGACCAAGTCCGAACATGAGTCGAAAGACATCGCCCTGTTTGAAAGGGATTTTGAAGTATTTATTTTGTGAGAGGTAAAAAAACGGCCAAAAAAACCTATTGATTTTTTTGACCGCACTTTATTTGAAGAGGGGATTAACGTTTAAACATGCCGCCTAAACCGCCAAGGCCACCTAAGCCGCCTCCGCCCATTAAGCCTTGCATGCCGCGCATCATTTTTCGCCATTCCGCCTTTGCGCATTTTTTTCTTTCATCATACGTTGCATTTCGTCAAATTGTTTCAGCAACTTATTCACATCTTGCACTTGTGTACCAGAACCTAATGCAATACGACGACGGCGAGATCCTTTGATAATATCTGGATTGGCACGTTCTTTTTAAGGTCATGGAATTAATGATGGCTTCCATTTTGATAAACATTTTGTCATCTACTTGATTTTTTTGACATGATCCGGTAAGTTTTTTTCGCACCCGGTAATTTTTTTCAAGCATCGACATCATGCCGCCCATTTTTTTTCATCTCACGGAGCTGTTCACGGAAATCGTCTAGGGTGAAATCATCACCTTTCTTGAATTTCTGTGCCATTTTTTCCGCTTTTTCGCGATCCACTGAGCGTTCAAGATCTTCGATAAGGGAAAGCACATCACCCATGCCTAAAATACGGGATGCTACGCGATCAGGGATGGAATGGCTCGAGGGCTTCTGTTTTTTCACCCACACCAAGGAATTTAATCGGTTTGCCCGTAATTTGACGAATAGATAAAGGCCGCACCGCCACGCGCATCACCATCCACTTTGGTTAAGATAACCCCAGTAAGTGGCAAGGCTTCGTTGAAGGCTTTAGCTGTATTTGCCGCATCTTGACCGGTCATTGCATCAACGGTGAAAAGCGTTTCGATTGGATTTAATGTTGCGTGAACTTGCTTGATTTCATCCATCATCTCGCTATCAACGTGTAAGCGACCCGCCGTATCCACGATTAATACATCGTAGAATTTGAGTTTTAGCGTCAGCAAGTGCCGCTTTTGGCAATCTCTACCGGTTTTTTTGTTTAACATCAGATGGGAAGAAATCCACGCCAACAGATTGTGCCAAGGTTTCAAGCTGTTTGATCGCGGCAGGACGATATACGTCGGCAGAGACCACTAGCACTTTCTTTTTATGACGTTCGCGTAAGAATTTTGCTAATTTACCCACGCTGGTGGTTTTACCCGCACCTTGTAAACCCGCCATTAAAAATAACTGCGGGTGGCTGTGTTGCTAGGTTTAAGCTCTCATTGGCTTCACCCATGGCTTTTTTTCGAGTTCACGTTGAACGATTTTTAAGAACTCTTGGCCTGGTGTTAAGCTTTTTATTGACTTCTTCGCCTAACGCGCTTTCTTTTACTTTGGCGATAAATTCACGTACGACAGGCAAAGCAACATCAGCTTCTAATAACGCCATACGCACTTCGCGTAGGGTTTCTTTAATATTATCTTCAGTTAAACGCCCTTTACCGCTAATGTTGCGTAGCGTTTTGGAAAAGGCGATCCGATAAATTCTCAAACATTTTAAATCCTGTTTTTTTCTTAAAAAAATTGCCGTGATTATACCGAAATTTGGGCGTTTTTCATCATTTCAAATAAAAATTATGGCGATCTAGAGAAAAAGATCCGTTAAAAATAAGAATAATTCCTAGTAAAGAGAAAGCATTATGTGGTTTGCCCTTTTTTTTCGATTATTTTTTTTACATTCTTAGTTTATTGTTGATCGCCCCGTTTTTTTGATGAACTCATCAGAAGGGAAGTTGAGTCAAAGTAAAAATCCCGTTTTTTTCTGACCGCACTTGCAGCAATTGTTCTGCATGCTGTCAGTACGTTTCCCTCTGTTAGAGGATCTTGCCTCAGGGCACAGTTTTACGCTAATGCAAATCGCTTCCTTAATGAGCGTAACTATTGCGGCATTGGCGACACTTTCAATGTTTCTCGTTTCCACGATGTGGTTTGTTTTACCGATAGTGTATGCGTTTTCGATCATTAGCTTGATCTTTGCCACATTCTTATCAAGCCACATTATTCAAATGCTTAATCAAAATACATTGATGTTGTTCCATATCGGCTTGTCGCTTTTTACCTACGCCGTGTGTTTTATTGCAACGCTTTATGTGATCCAATTAGTATGGTTAGATCGCAATTTGAAAAAACGTAAAATCCAATTTTCACCAGCAATTCCGCCATTGATGGCAGTTGAACGTCATTTCTTCTGTTTATTTGCGATGGGGGAAGCATTACTGACGCTCACTTTAATTTCTGGTACTTATCATGTGCTGCAAGCAGTGACCCCAGAAAATCTACACAAAGCGATTTTTTCTTTCCTTGCTTGGATTAGTTTTGGTATTGCTTGTTTTGGACACTGGCGATTGGGCTGGCGTGGAAAAAGGATGATTATTTACGCAATTTCAGGTATCATTCTGCTCACAATTGGCTATTTTGGTAGCCGTTTGATTTAGCAAAAATCAAAGAACAAGTAAAAAGTGCGGTAAAAAATGACCGCACTTTTTGTTGATTAACGAACAAAAGGACTTTCCCTTGGACAGTATTCCCCTTAGTACTTTATTTATTACACTGATTATCTGTTTAATTTTATCTGCCTATTTTTCCGGCTCAGAAACCGGCTTACTCTCTCTCAATAAATATCGCCTTCGTTTTATGGCAGAACAAGGCAATAAAGGCGCGCAAAAAGCAGAAAAACTGCTTGAAAAAGCCTGATACCTTGTTAAGTTTTATTCTGATCTTTAATAACCTTGTGAATATCAGTGCATCAGCTATTGCAACCATGATTGGTATGCGTTTATATGGTGATGCGGGGGTAGCAATCGCAACAGGGTTTATTAACCTTTTGCAATGCTTGTTTTTTTCTGAAATTTTCCCTAAAAACGGTTGCGGCGATGCACCCAGAGAAAGTGGGATTATTTTTCAAGTCACATTTTGTCGCTATTGTTAAAAGTGTTCTATCCATTAGTTTGGTTGATGAATATTTTTACGAAAACCTTAATGCGAATGGTCGGCTTAAAACCTGATTTACAAAAACAAGTGATTAGCCGTGAAGAACTTCGTAGTATTGTATCGGAAGCGGGAGAAGCTACACCGGATGAACAGCATCCACAAATGTTGCTCTCTATTTTAGATATGGAAACCGTGACTGTTGACGATATCATGGTGCCACGTAATGAAATTGCTGGGATTGATATTGATGATGATTGGAAAGCCATTATGCGCCAACTTAATCATGCACCACATAACCGAATTGTGTTGTATAAAGGCAGCCTTGATGAGCAAGTATTAGGGATTTTACGTGTGCGTGAAGCGTTTCGTTTGTTATTAGAAAAAAATGAATTTACCAAAGAAACCTTTATTACGTGCCGTCGATGAAGTGTACTTTCATTCCTGAAGGGCACACCGCTTAAAACACAATTAGCGAATTTCCGTACGAAAAAAGAACGTATCGGTTTAGTGGTGGATGAATACGGTGATATCAAAGGGTTAGTCACTCTTGAAGATATTTTAGAAGAAATTGTGGGTGATTTTACAACCACTACAGCACCGACCATTGAACAAGAAGTTGTTCAGCAATCTGATGGTTCGATGATTATTGAAGGTTCGGCGAATCTTCGTGATTTAAATAAAATGTTTGGTTGGGAATTAGATACGGAAGATGCGCGAACCTTTAATGGTTTGATTCTTGAGCATCTTGAAGATATTCCTGATGAAGGAACCATTTGTGAAATTGATGGCTTGAAAATTACGATTTTGGAAGTCAGCGATAATATGATTAAACAAGCGAAAGTGGAGAAGTTGGCATCATAAACGCCAGATTTTCTGACCGCACTTTTAGCTTAAAAGGTATGTGATTTTAGCAAAGGATTTAGTATGACGGATGAGATTCGTTTAACACAATACAGCCACGGCGCAGGTTGAGGCTGTAAAATTTCGCCTAAGGTGTTAGGGGACAATTTTACAGACAGAAATCGAAAAATTTACCGATCCCGAATTTATTGGTCGGGAACGAAACAGCGGATGACGCAGCGGTTTATGATCTTGGTAATGGTACTGCAATTATCAGTACCACGGATTTCTTCATGCCGATTGTGGACGATCCTTTTTGATTTTGGTCGCATTGCGGCGACCAATGCTATTAGTGATATTTTTCGCAATGGGCGGAAAGCCGATTATGGCGATTGCTATTTTAGGCTTTTCCCGATTAATAAATTACCGGCAGAAGTGGCGCAGAAAAATAGTTGATGGTGGACGTTTTGCTTGTCATCAAGCGGGATTTCCCTTGCTGGCGGTCACTCGATTGATGCGCCAGAACCCATTTTTGGTTTAGCCGTAACGGGTGTTATTGCAACGGATCGTGTAAAACGTAATGCCTCAGCAGAAGCGGGTTGTAAGCTTTTATTTAACGAAACCATTAGGGTATCGGCGTGCTGACTACTGCTGAGAAAAAAAGGCAAGTTAAAAACCAGAACATCAAGGGCTTAGCAACGGCAGCCATGTGTCAAATGAACCTGATTGGTAGCCAATTTGCGGAAGTTGCATGGTGTTACCGCCATGACGGATGTCACTGGCTTTGGTTTGTTAGGTCACTTAGCTGAAATCTGTGAAGGCTCAAATCTTAATGCGGTTGTGCATTTTGATAAAAATCAAATTATTAGATGGCGTAGCAGATTATATTGCTGAAGGTTGTGTACCAGGTGGAACCAACCGTAACTTTGAAAGCTATGGTCATAAAATTCGGTCCTCTTACGGATTATCAAAAGGCGGTACTTTGCGATCCTCAAACTTCAGGTGGCTTGTTGATTGCGGTTAAACCTGAAAGTGAAGCGGAAATCTTAGAGATTGCGAAAAAAGCCGGTATTGAGCTTAGCGAGGTTGGCGTATTGAAACCTCACCAAGAAGGTGTGCTGGTAGAAGTCGAATAAATCATTTTCGTTAAAATAAAAAGTGCGGTGAAATTCACCGCACTTTTTTTATTCTTTATTTTCCTTGTTCTCTTTATTGTTGGAATACATCGAATCAATGATATGATGATAACGTTCCATAATTACTTTTCGGCGTAATTTGAGCGTAGGGGTGATTTCACCAAGTTTGACGCTAAATGCCTGAGAGAGTAGCGTAAATTTCTTCACTTGCTCGAAAGTGCGCCAATTCTTTTTGAAGACTTTCGATACGTTGTTCAAACATTTTGATAATGTCAGAGTGTTTGAGTAATTCCATGCGATCTTGATACTTAATATTCAGTTTTTTCGCATATTCTTCTACGCTATCAAAACAAGGTACGATTACGCTGAAACATATTTTTTTGGCATCAGCAATAATCGCAATTTGTTCGATAAATTTATCTTTGCCAATTTTACCTTCGATATATTGTGGCGCAATGTATTTTGCCGTTAGAGGTTTTTCATCAACTCTTTAATACGATCGGTAATAAATAAATTACCTTCAGCATCAAACTCACCGGCATCTCCCGTTTTCAAGAAACCATCTTCGGTGAAGGCTTGAGCCGTTTCTTCAGGCTTTTTATAGTAGCCTTTCATTACCATGCCACCACGCACCAGAATCTCGTTATTTTCACCAATTTTAACTTCGGCATTTGGCATCAATTTACCAATAGAATTCGGATTAAAATGATGATCATCCCAGCAAGAAACGGTAGCCGTGGTTTCTGTCATGCCATAACCGAGTTTGATATTAATCCCAATGCTATGGAAGAAAAGCCCAATGCTTGGTTCTAATTTTGCGCCACCGCAAGGCATCATTTTAATTCGTCCGCCTAACAATGATCGTAATTTAGAAAGTACCAGTTTATCGGCAAGTGCATAGCGTTTTTGCAAGAAGAAACGGGGACTTTTTTTATTTTTGAGACAGAAGATCAAAACGTTTTTGCCCCACTGCAATTGCCCAATGGAAAATCATCTGACGAATAAAAGGGGCTTTTTGGACTTTATCCAGTACAGCAGAATAAATTTTTTCATAGAAACGCGGTACTGCACACATAAAGGTTGGGCGTACTTCCGTTAATGCTTCACGTACTTGATTGGTGTCTTCGAGATAACAAAGGATTGCTCCGCGATGTAACACATAGGCAACCCAAGCACGCTCAAAAATATGGCTAAATGGTAAAAAAGAAAGTGAAACCTCATCTTGATTAACATCTAATGCAATATCATGGGCTTCAAGTTGATGAGCCAAGTTATTGTAATCGAGCATTACGCCTTTCGGTTCACCTGTTGTGCCAGAGGTGTAGATGATCGTGAATAAATCATCCATCGTTTTATTTGCTAAGCGAGTTTCAAATTCAGCCAGAAATTCGGCTGTACCTAATTGAATTAAATCGTCCCAATGGCAGGAAAGGGTAGTTTTCTGTCAGTTGAATTTGTTCTTTCATGGCCACAATTTTTTTTGTAATTGTGGACACTGATGCGCAATTTCTAACGCTTGATCATATTGTTCTTGATCACCAACAAACAGAATTTTTGACATCGGCATGATTTAAAAATAAATTCAGCCTGTTGTGCCGTATTGGTTGCATAAATTGGGAACGGTAATAGCACGGACTTGAAGAGCTGCAATATCTGCGATTGTCCAGCGTGACATATTGTGTGCAAAAAAATCGCAATTTTATCTTGTACTTGAATATTGCAAGCAAGAAAAAGCTAATGAAAGCTGATCAAGCTGTTGTTGGAAATGCGTTCCATGAAATATCTTTCCACAAGCCATTAATTTTATGGCGAAGTGCGGTTGCATTTTGACGAGTTTTTTTGCCTGTTGGCGAATTCGATTGACGAAATGACGTTCTAAATTCATATAAGCCTTTATTTGAGCGAACAACTGTACGCTAATATAAACGAAATAAATTTAAAAATCTAGTGAAAATGTTGTTATTTTGTGAATATAGAATAAATAATAGACATATTTATTTTTTTCTATTTTTATATCTGAGATGAGAAATAAAGAATTTAAAAATATTGATTAAGTGAAATGGATTGAAATAAAAAAACCGCTCTAAAAAGAGCGGTTAATTTTTTAGGTATTTTGATTAGCCTTTGTAGTTGTAAACGTGTGCAACTAAGTCTAATACTTTGTTTGAGTAACCAGTTTCGTTATCGTACCAAGATACTAATTTAACGAAAGAATCAGTTAATGCGATACCTGCATCAGCATCAAATACAGAAGTTAAAGCACAACCGTTGAAGTCTGTAGAAACTACTGCATCTTCAGTGTAACCTAAAACGCCTTTTAATTCGCCGTTGAAAGTTTTACCTTCAGCTGCATCTTTGATTGCTTGTTTGATTTGTTCGTAAGTTGCTGGTTTTTCTAAGTTTACAGTTAAGTCAACTACAGAAACGTTTGGAGTAGGAACACGGAACGCCATACCAGTTAATTTACCGTTTAATGCTGGTAATACTTTACCCACAGCTTTCGCAGCACCGGTAGATGAAGGGATGATGTTTTGTGATGCACCACGACCACCGCGCCAGTCTTTAGCTGATGGACCATCAACAGTTTTTTGAGTTGCTGTGGTTGCGTGAACTGTAGTCATTAAACCATCTTTGATACCGAAAGTTTCGTGAACAACACGTGCTAAAGGTGCTAAACAGTTTGTAGTACAAGAAGCGTTAGACACGATGTCTTGACCAGCGTATGCACCGAAGTTTACACCACGTACGAAACATTGGTGTGCTATCTTTAGAAGGACCTGTTAATACGACTTTTTTCGCACCAGCAGTGATGTGTTTGCGTGCTGTTTCATCAGTTAAGAATAAACCTGTTGCTTCAACTGCAACATCAACGCCGATCGCACCCCAGTTAAGGTTTGCAGGATCACGTTCAGAAGTAACACGGATAGTTTTTACCGTTTACGACTAAGTTACCGTCTTTAACTTCAACAGTACCGTCAAAACGACCGTGAGTTGAATCGTATTTCAACATGTAAGCCATGTATTCAACGTCGATTAAGTCGTTGATACCTACAACTTCGATGTCATCGCGATGTTGTGCTGCACGGAATACGATACGACCGATACGGCCGAAACCGTTGATACCAATTTTAATAGCCATAAGATTTTCACCTTCTATTTTTTTAAGTTAAACAAAATCGTTGCTCTAACGAGTTCTCATGGATTATAGCATGGGCATTTTGATAAAAAAAGGGTATATACCACTTTTTTTTGTGATCTCGATCACTTTTTAACAATTTGGTAAAAACAAATGAAAATTTGACCGCACTTTTCATTTTTCTTTTTGTATAATAAAAAAACAAACAACAAGAAGAGGTTTCAATTATGTCTCAAGGTAATTTATATATTCTTTCTGCACCGAGTGGGGCGGGCAAGTCATCATTAATTTCCGCGTTATTAGAAAAAAATCAAGGCACGAAAAAAATGGTGTCTATTTCACACACAACGCGTTCACCTCGTCCAGGCGAAAGTCATGGTGTGCATTATTATTTTGTTTCAGTAGAAGAATTTGAAACCTTAATTGAAAAAGGTCACTTTCTTAGAATATGCAAAAAGTGTTTGGTGGTAATTATTACGGCACTTCATTGCCAGCAATTGAAGAAAAACTTAGCAAAAAGGCATTGATGTGTTTTTAGATATTGACTGGCAAGGTGCGCAGCAAATTCGTCAAAAAGTACCTTCTGTAAAAAGTATTTTTATTTTGCCACCGTCATTGCCAGAATTAGAGCGTCGCTTGGTTGGACGCGGACAGGATAGCAAAGAGGTCATTGCTGAGCGAATGTCAAAAAGCAATCAGCGAAATTTCGCATTATGATGAATATGATTACGTTATTGTGAATGATAATTTTGAACAGGCATTGGCAGATTTACAAAGCATTTTGCAGGCAGAACGCTTGACCAAAAGCTTATCAACAAACAGAAAAATGCAGACTTAATTCACCAGCTACTAGCAAAATAAGCTTGAATTGAGTACAATATTTTCCCTTTATAGACATTATTTTTAACATCGGAGTAAAACATGGCTCGAGTGACTGTGCAAGATGCAGTAGAAAAAATTGGTAACCGTTTTGATTTAATTTTAACCGCCGCTCGTCGTGCGAGACAATTAGAGTTACATCAAAGTGAGCCGTTAGTGCCGGAAGATAACGATAAACCAACTGTAATCGCATTACGTGAAATCGAAAAAGGTTTAATCAACCAAGAAATCATGGATGCAAAAGAGTATTTAGATGCGGCAGCTTCTCAACGTAATGAAGAAGTGGCAGTAGCGTTAATCGCAGAATAATCTCATTAAAGTGCGGTCAAAATTAAAGCTATTTTGATCGCCTAGTCTTTCTCTCTACAAAAAGTCAGGTGTCCTTTGGAATTGTTTGCAGATTTAGATCGAATTATTCAGGGGTATTTGCCCGCCGATAAAATTGAATTAATCAAACGTGCATTCGTCATTGCGCGAGATGCTCACGAAGGACAATTTCGCTCAAGCGGCGAACCTTACATTACTCACCCTGTTGCAGTAGCTTCAATTATTGCGGAAATGCATTTAGACCATGAAGCAATCATGGCTGCGTTATTGCATGATGTTATCGAAGATACTCCTTATACCGAATCCCAATTAAAAGATGAATTTGGTGCTAGCGTAGCCGAAATTGTTGACGGTGTATCTAAACTAGATAAATTGAAATTCCGTACCCGCCAAGAAGCACAGGTTGAAAACTTCCGCAAAATGATTTTAGCGATGACTCGAGATATTCGCGTCGTCTTAATCAAACTGGCTGACCGTACCCATAATATGCGAACGTTGGGTTCATTGCGTCCGGATAAACGTCGTCGTATCGCAAAAGAAACCCTAGAGATTTACTGTCCATTAGCCCACCGTTTAGGCATCGAGCATATCAAGAATGAATTAGAAGATTTATCTTTTGAAGCAATGCATCCTCGCCGTTATGAAGTACTTAAAAAGCTCGTCGAACAAGCGCGTGGTTCTCGTCAAGAATTGATTCAACGCATTTCTAATGATATTTCACAACGTCTTGATAATGTAGGCATTACAAATCGTATTTGGGGACGTGAAAAACATCTCTATAAAATTTACCAAAAAATGCGCACGAAAGATCAGAAATTCCATTCCATTATGGATATTTATGCTTTCCGCGTTATTGTGAATTCGGTGGATGATTGCTATCGCGGGTTGGGGCAAATGCATAGTTTGTATAAGCCTCGCCCTGGTAAAGTGAAAGATTATATTGCTGTGCCACGTGCAAATGGCTACCAAGCACTACAAACCTCGATGATAGGTCCTCATGGTGTACCCGTAGAAGTTCATCTTCAGACTGAAGAAATGGAACAGGTTGCTGAAATGGGCGTTACCGCTCATTGGGTGTATAAAGAAGGTGGTAAAAACGATAGCACCACAGCTCAAGTACGCGCACAACGTTGGTTACAAAGCCTGGTAGATATTCAACAAAACGTGGGTAACTCCTTTGAGTTTATTGAGAACGTAAAATCTGAGTTTTTCCCGAAAGAAATCTATGTCTTTACGCCGAAAGGTCGTATCGTTGAATTACCAATGGGCGCAACAGCTGTCGATTTTGCTTATGCAGTGCATTCTGATGTGGGAAATCATTGTGTTGCAGCAGTAGTAGAGCATAAACCTTATCCGTTATCACAAGCTTTTAGAGTCTGGTCAAACCGTTGAGATTGTAACCAGTGAAAATACTCATCCAAGCGTTAGCTGGTTAAACTTTGTAGTGACGGCTCGCGCAAGAACCCGTATTCGTCATTTCTTAAAAATTATTGCGTGCAGATGATGCCGTTCAGACGGGTAAAAAAACAGCTAGAAATGGCCCTGAAAACCACATTATCTCTCTGAGGTTTCTGAAGAGAAAAATCCAAGCAGTACTGAATGAATTGAACCTCTCAAGTCTCAATGAGCTTTTTTTGAGGAAATCGGTGTAGGCAATCAAATGTCGAGTGTCATTGCGCATCAATTAATGGATGAAGCTATTGAAATTGATGTGGATGGTGTGTCTGAAAAATACACAAAGTACACTAACATTGAGCCGAGATGGCGAAATGAAAGCGTCTTTCGCTCAATGTTGTCATCCAATTCCGGGTGATCCGATCGTGGCATTAAGTACTGCGAAGAAAGGCGTGGTTGTACATCATCAAGCTTGTTCTAATTTAACGTCAAGTAATGCCAAAGATTTTCACCGCGGCAAAAATGGGAAGAGGCTGAAAGTGCGGTCAATTTTGATGCCGAATTACACATTGAAATGCTTAATGAACAAAATGTATTAGGTAGTCTCATGACAGCCGTCGCGACTTGTGAAAGTAATATTCAAAGTATTTGGACTGAAGAATTAGAGAATAATCTGCTATTAGTCATTATCCAAGTTGGCGCGAGAGATATCTATCATTTAGAAAAACATTATGCGAAAAAAATCAAACAAATTACCAGTGTGATTCGTTTGAAGCGCAATATTAATGAAGCATAATGAGCACGCAACTTCTCGATGCCGTTCCTCTAACCACTTTATCTGGTGTAGGTGCGGCAATTTCCGATAAATTAAGCCGTATTGGAATTCATAGTCTCCAAGACTTGCTTTTTCATTTACCTATCCGTTATGAAGATCGCACGAGAATTACACCCATTGCCGATCTTCGTCCCTGAAACAATATGCCACCATTGAAGGAGTTGTCCAAACCTGTGAAGTTGCCTTTGGGCGCCGTCCTATTTTAACCGTAAGTCTTTCTGATGGAACGAGCAAGATTATGCTCCGTTTCTTCAATTTTAATGCGGGGATGAAAAACAGTTTTCAGATTGGTACGCGCGTCAAAGCGTTTGGCGAAATTAAACGTGGACGCTTTATGGCGGAAATTCATCATCCTGAATATCAAATCATACGGGATAATGCGCCATTGGTTTTAGAGGAAACACTTACGCCTATTTATTCCACAACGGAAGGTTTAAAACAAAATTCATTACGTAAGCTAACCGATCAAGCTTTGGCTTTACTCGATAAAATCCAATTAACGGAAATTTTACCTAATGAATTTAATCCACATCCTTTTAGCCTAAAGGATGCTATTCGATTTTTGCATCGTCCACCGCCAGATATCTCATTAGATATTTTGGAGAAAGGACAACATCCCGCACAGCAACGACTTATCTTTGAAGAGCTCTTGCACATAATCTTGCGATGCAAAAAGTGCGGTTGGGTACGCAGCAGTTTTTAGCGTTGCCATTGCATTATCAAACCGATTTGAAACAACGTTTTCTTGCATCTTTGCCTTTTCAACCAACAAATGCTCAAAATAGAGTAGTGGCGGATATTGAACAGGATTTAGCGAAAGATTATCCAATGATGCGACTTGTTCAAGGGTGATGTAGGGTTCAGGGAAAAACGTTAGTGGCAGCCTTAGCTGCCTTATTAGCGATTGATAATGGCAAACAAGTGGCTTTTAATGGCACCAACAGAGATTTTAGCGGAACAGCATGCGAATAATTTCCGCCGTTGGTTAGAACCTTTTCGGTATTGAAGTTGGCTGGTTAGCGGGTAAGGTGAAAGGGAAAAGCTCGCCAAAGCCGAATTGGAAAAAAAGATTAAATCTGGTGCGGTACAAATGGTGGTAGGGCACGCATGCTTTTGTTCCAAGAGGAAGTGGAATTTGCGGATTTAGCCTTGGTGATTATTGACGAACAGCATCGTTTTGGTGTGCATCAACGTCTAATGTTGCGAGAAAAAGGCGAAAAAGCAGGATTTTATCCCCATCAACTGATTATGACAGCAACACCAATCCCGAGAACATTAGCGATGACGGTTTATGCCGATCTTGATACGTCGATTATTGATGAATTGCCTCCAGGTAGAACGCCGATTACGACAGTGGTTATTTCAGAAGAGCGTCGTGATGAAATCGTTACTCGAGTCAAAAAAACGCCTGTATTAATGAAAAACGTCAGGCTTATTGGGTTTGTACGTTGATTGATGAGTCTGAAGTATTAGAAGCGCAAGCAGCCGAGGCAATTTGGGAAGATTTAACAAAAGCGTTGCCGATGCTTAAAATTGGTCTTGTACATGGACGAATGAAACCGCAAGAAAAAAACAAGATATTATGGCTGCCTTTTAAAAAAATGCAGAACTCGATTTGCTTGTGGCTACAACCGTAATCGAAGTAGGGCGTGGATGTGCCGAAATGCCAGTCTAATGATCATTGAAAATGCAGAGCGTTTGGGCTTATCACAACTCCATCAGTTACGTGGACGAGTAGGGCGTGGCAGTACGGCTTCTTTTTGTGTCTTAATGTATAAAACCGCCGTTGGGTAAAGTGTCGCAAAAAAACGTTTACAGGTATTGCGTGATAGCCAAGATGGCTTTGTGATTTCGGAAAAAGATTTAGAAATTCGCGGGCCCAGGTGAAGTATTGGGCACTAAACAGACGGGTATCGCTGAATTTAAAGTGGCGAATTTAATGCGCGATCGTAAAAATGATTCCCAACAGTTCAACATTATGCTAAAGCATTAATAGTGAAAATATCCGGATGTGGCAGAAAGTTTAATCCGCCGTTGGCTAAATAATCGAGAAATTTATTCTAATGCCTAAAGTGCGGTTATTTTTGAAAGAGTTTTATAAATGAATAAATCAACGGTACTTTTCTTTGATTCTGGAATGGGGGGCTTAAGCGTTTATCGCGAAGCGAAAAAGCTGATGCCAGATAACCATTATTTGTATTGCTTTTGACAATGCGGGTTTTCCCTTATTCAGAAAAATCAGAAGAAACAATCATTCAGCGAACATTGGATATTTGTAAAAAAATTAATCAGGATTATCCACTTGATGCCATTGTGATTGCTTGTAATACCGCGAGTACGGTAGTGTTACCGCCTTTACGTGAACAATTTTCTATTCCGATTGTAGGCACCGTGCCAGCCATTAAGCCTGCAGCAGAAATCTCACAAACGAAACATATTGGACTGTTGGCGACAAAGGGTACGGTTAAACGCCCTTATGTTAATGATCTTATTCATCAGTTTGCCGCCCATTGTATAGTTGAACGATTAGGCTCAACTAAATTGGTTGAAATCGCAGAGCATAAAATCCAAGGAAAATCGGTCGATTTGATTGCATTGAAAAATGAATTAAGTCCTTGGGCCTCAATAGAGAATTTAGATACGATTTGTTTAGGTTGTACGCATTTCCCTTTAATTAAAGATGAAATTCAAATTTGCTTACCTCAAGTGAAGAATTTTATGGATCCAGGATTCGCTATTGCCAAGCGGTTGCAGTTCTTACTTGATAAATTAGAAGTGCGGTCAAAATCTAGAGGTGAAAAAAATCAGGTCTTTTTGTACGCAAGATGTAGAGAATAAACACCAAATTAGAACAAGCATTGGCTCTCTGGGGATTTGATGGCATTACCGTTTTAAAAATGATTTTTTTCTCGTCATGTTGG
>BNJT01001630.1_pt1 | contig 92063 bp, 149 predicted proteins | sample 8540491 | NCBI WGS metagenome assembly BNJT01 (sample SAMD00202455, study PRJDB9452) | human saliva metagenome | host: Homo sapiens | reverse complement strand
CTCCGTTTACCTCCGAAATCATTCTACCTTTTAGTCTAGCAAAAAGGGCAACATAAGTCAATAAAAATCCTGAAAGATTTCTTTCAGGATTCGTTATGTTTATACATTGAGCACCTTATCCAAAGAAGTCCTTGAGGCGTGGATGCTGAGGGTTATCGAAGATTTGGTCTGGTTTGCTGTCTTCTAGGAATTCACCGTCAGCAGTGAAGATGACGCGATTAGCAACCTGACGGGCAAAGCCCATTTCATGAGTCACGATTAGCATGGTCATACCCTGCTGAGCTAGATCCTTCATAACGTTGAGAACGTCACCAACCATTTCTAGGGTCAAGAGCAGAAGTCGGTTCGTCAAAGAGCATGATATCTGGGTTCATAGCCAATCCTCGAGCGATGGCTACCCGCTGTTTTTGTCCTCCTGAAAGGCTATCTGGTTTGGCATCAGCCTTGTCTGCCAGCCCAACCTTCTCCAAGAGCTCCATATCGCTTGTCTGCATCAGCTTGCTCATTCGCTTGTGCTCAACAGGAGCGAAGGTGATATTTTGCAGGACGGTCATGTGTGGGAAGAGGTTGAAGTGCTGGAAGACCATTCCGATATCTTCACGAACATGGTCTACATTTGTAGCCTTGTCTGTCAAATCATAACCGTTGACAGTAATGGTCCCACTGGTCACTTCTTCAAGTAGGTTCAGGCTACGTAGGAAAGTTGATTTTACCTGATCCAGAAGGACCGATGATGCAAACAACATCTCCCTCATAAAACTTAGCACTAATCCCTTTTTAGGACTTTCATTTTTCCCCATAGTATTTATGTAAATCATTAACATCAATTTTTAATTTAGCCATTAGTGAATCCTCTTTTCTAAGCGTTTAGCCAATCTTGTTAAGAGTGTGATGATGACCAAGTAAAGCACTGCTAGGATAGCATACATCTTGAAGCTCTGATAGTTACGGGCGATGATGATTTTACCTGTTTGGAAGAGCTCAACAAGTCCGATAGCTGATACGATAGTTGTATCCTTGAGAGCGATGACGAACTGGTTGACAAAGTTTGGTAGCATGATCTTGGTTGCTTGAGGCAGGATAATCTTGCGCATGGTCTTTCCATACGAGATCCCCAGACTTCGGCTAGCTTCCATCTGTCCGACCGGAACGGCTTGAATCCCTCCGCGAACAATCTCAGCGATATATGCACCAGCATTGAGTGACAGAGCAATTGTTCCTGCAACGAAGTCGTTGATCGGACTTTGCTGACCAGTCATAGATTCAAGGAGATTTGAATTCCCCAGAAAATGAAGGCAGCCAGAATCATAAGTGGAATACCACGAATAACGTCAACAAAAAAATTTCTGAAATGATGCGAAGCGCTTTGATAGGGCTGACGCTGAACATTCCAAAGATAATCCCGATCACCATGGCAATCGCAAAGGAGATCAGTGCTAAAAGCAATGGTAATTCCGAGACCGCTTAACAGTTGTTTTGTAGTTGTTTTGGAGAAGTCCCCAGATAGTTGTTTCATCAACGGTTGTGGAATTATCCTTCTCAGCTGAGAGATATTTATCAAGAATTTCTTGATATTTACCATTCGCTTTTTAGATTAGCCAAACCATTATTGAACATCTCGATGAGTTCAGGGTTGGTGCCTGCTTTTACTGCAAAAAGCAACTTCACCACTAGGGTTCCTTCGATTGGCGTTTTCATTTTTCTTGCCTTGGTTGATGGCATATTTGACAACGGGCTCATCGTCCATAATAGCAGCGACAGAGCCAGAGTTCAGACTATCATACATAGAAGAACCGTCAGAAAATGTTTTTGATTTTGTAGCCGTATTTACTTTGATTTTTCGACGAGGAAGGTTTGAGAGGCCGTACCGTTTTTGACTCCGACGGTCTTTCCTTTCAAGTCTTCATAGGAGCTAATAGTGCTTGATTCTGTCACCGCAAGGATAGAGTTAGCAGTGTAGTATGGTTCAGAGAAATTAAAGGTTTCTTTGCGGGCCTCTGTCACAGACATCCCAGCAATCATCCCGTCAGCCTGTCCAGATTGAACGGCATTGATGGCAGCGTCAAAACCAGGGTTAGAGATTTCCAATGTAAAACCTTGGTCTTCGGCAATGGCTTTGATCAAGTCCATGTCAATACCAGTATATTGGTTGCTATCATTTTGGAAAACGAAAGGAGCAAAGGACGAGTCACTGGCAATCGTATATTTAGCTTTGACTGGAGTGGCTTTTTGTCCAGACTTGGTTGTCGTCTCTGGTACGGCTGAGTTGGTTGAAGTGCCAGAAGCGGAAGTCCACTTGGTGATGATGTCCTTCAAGGTGCCATCTTTTTTCATCTGAGCCAAGGCTTCGTTAAACTCCGTCACCAGATATTCGTATTTGCTGCCTTTTTTGACACCAAATGCGAAGCTACCAACGGCCTCACCCTTCATTGAGATTTTCAAATCTTTGTCCTGGCTGATTGCATACTCGATAACGGGTTGGTCATCCATGGCCGCATCAACCGCTCCGGCTGTTAGGGCTGTTGTACATAAGGTCGCCTGTATCAAATGTTTTGATAGTAAAGCCGTATTTGTCCTTGATTTTTTTCAAGGAAACGTTGTGCAGCTGTACTCGTTTTTTGACCCGACAGTCTTTTCCTTTGAGCTGATCGTAGGATTTTACTGTATTAGCCTTGGTCGTTGCGATGACAACTTTTGTGTCATAATATGTATCAGACATGGTAAAGACTTTTTCGCGTTCAGCAGTCTTGGTCATACCTGCCATAATGGCATCGGCCTGTCCTGCTTGAACGGCATTGACAGCAGCATCAAAGCCAGGGAAGGACATTTCATATGCCCAGCCTTTGATTTCAGCAACTTTATTGATAATATCTACATCAATCCCTTTATAGGTTTGATCGGAATCTTTTAAATTCAAATGGGGCATAAGCCGTGTCAGATACGATTTTGATGGTATCTGCGTGAGTGGTTGTCCCTAGTGCAAAGATAGGGAATAACGCTAGTAGAAAAAGCTATGATCTTCATATTTTCTCCTTTAGTTGAATATTTTTGATTATATCAGAAAAATTTAAGAAAGGCAAATATTTTCTGTTTCTTATGTCATATCTTCTAACATATGCTGTGACAATGATATTATTAAGCGCTGTTTTACTTTTGCTTGGATAATATGCTAGAATTGAGACACAAATGTGGGTTTGAAGGAAATTTATATAAAACAAATTAAAAAGTGATATTTTGATTGCCCAACAATTAAGGACCGCTTTGAAAAACTGGGGCGGAAGCACTCATTAGTATTGCTGATGCTTATAAAGATGAGCAGACTAAGCTTTTTGGAAATGATTCTGCACATCATGCAATAGCGCTTTCTCAAAAATAAGGCTAAGGATATTTCGGCTGCTATTCAATCAGTTTGCGTCAATATCCAAACCGTTGCAGAGGGATTTCAAGCTATTGATGAGGCTAGTGCCAGTAAATTTCAGCTGATGGAGGGCCGAAATCGTGAATAAAGAGCAGAAGCTCTATGAGCTGAGAAAAGAGGAAGAAAGGCTGCTTCTGACAGGAGGAAAGCCTGCTGAAGGAAAAAGGATGCTGGAGAATCAATAGAGGATTTTGAAAGGTACTGTTCAGATGCACAAACCCAGATCTGGGATTCTTTCGAGACTTATCCTTCTTCTAGAATCTTTTTTGAGCAGTTGCAGTCAGAGGCATCCCATGAGTCACGAATAATTTCTGAAAGCTTCTTTGATGATTTGGATAAAGTGAATCTTCAAAAGTGGAAGTTAGAAGATGATTTAAAATGATGTCTATTACGAGCGTATCAGAATCAACCAACTGAAGGATGAAGAAGATGGGAATTGAAGTTTATTGGTGGAAGTTTAGATGCCCAGACCGAGGGTACAACAATTATGACTAGAAGCCAGTTGGAGAGCTATAAAGAATTGGGAAAGGTTCTGGAACAAGCGGAGAATTCCGCGTCCTCCTTATCGGGTAAAGCTTATGATTCTTTTAGAGCTTTCATTAGCGATGTCATTGTTCCTTTAAAGGAAGCAGGAATAGCCTTATCTGAAGCGACTCAGACAGATGTGCAATCTCTTTCAAAAAGAGTATCGTACACAAGTTGCGGATGAGGATTTACAGGAGGATAAGTTGGTAGAGGATATTCAGCGTTATGACCAATTTATTGCAGCTAATCTGGAATTGATAGATGCCATTGTGACAAGTAAGTCCACCAGTTCTGGTAGTTTTCAACGGCTACAGGGCTGCAGAAACTGAGCGACACCTATACTGCAGCTCGAAAAGAGCTTCAGGAAAAGTTGGATAAACTCCGAGCTTTTAATGCCAGTTCGTCTGAAATATTCGGAGATATTGATGCTTTGGCGCAAGCGATTGATACTGGTCTGAGCCAGATTACTAGCTCTTGGGATGCCAATACAGGAACCTATAGTGTTCCTGCGGATTTGTCATGGACGATAGTGGCGAGTGAGATAAAAGCGAATCGTGCTTTTGCTAAGAAATATCAGATTGAGCGACCGCACAATCTGTCATGGAAGGAATACAATTCTTATATCACAGGACTGCGCCAACAGGCCGAAGAGTTGAAGAAAGTTGATGGCTGGGATGATGAGGCTGTAAAGAATTATATCAATCAGGTTAAATCAAGCACAGCAAAACTTCAGACAGGTCAAGAGTTTTATAATAAACGTGACGAACTATATGCTCAAACAAAGGAAGTAGGCTCTGACGTCTACACAGGCATGTATGCAGCAAGTAAGATGAGTTCCAGAGAAAAATTAGAATTAGTTCTCAAACATTTAGGAGCTGAAGTAGATGAACATAATTTCATGCATTTAACCAGTGCTACTCATAAATTTTCTGATAAAATGTCACCTCATGGAGATTTTTGATGTATTTTAGAAAAAGATGTAATTTTGACTTTTTAAGGCTAAATCGCTTAAGGAAGATAAAACTGGCTTAGGTCAACAAATTCATCTTTTTCCGCTATTATCTTGATCGTCAAGCAATTTATTATATTCGAAATAACTATGAGGGAGCTAGTGATTATGAAAAGCTTTTGGCGTACGGTGAAGAGCAAGGGCTTACCTTTGATTATACAACGGGAGCTAACTATCACAATCGTTATGATAAAGCAACAGAGTTTTTTACACGTCCTTACAATATGAAGGTGCAAGTTCCTAAAGAAAACACAGTTCGTTCAAAAAAAGATTTAAATAATGCTCGAATGGTCGAATATATTGTGAATCTCGAAACAGGAGAATTTGAGACTCAGTGGGATGCCTATGATCAGCATAAATTGCCTGATGGCAGATACGATTCCAATCCAGAACATTATACTCATGATGAATTGCATGAAATTGCTAACACAGAGTCCTTTAACTACGGTCCATCAAAAGGGAATAATGACGCAGTCACAGGAATTTATGCCGGTCAACATAATAGATTGGATGTTACACAGCCGGCAGACTCTGAACTTAGGCAAAAAGCCAAGAGTATCTTCAAATCTGAAGGCGATTTGGGTAAAAAGGGCGGTCAGTATGCAGATATTGTAAAAGGAGGAGGACACAAAAGATTATGAAGCTTGGCAAGAAAAAACAAAGGGCATGTCCGAAAATGAAAAAAAGTGGCAGAGTATAATAAATATAAAGAATATGCTAGTAACTTTGATGATGTCCCTGGTTATAGCAACTATTCTAATAGTAATACCTAAGATTGGAACCCCTCATAATGCTCGAGATATTCTGGAGAAGAAACGCTTTGTATTTGTTCAGAATCCTAAGTTTATAGAGAGTAGGGGTGAGGATTATGGTAAGGGATTTGATTTAGGTGAAAATGCTTTTTTTAATCCCAATAACGTAGCAGTAAAAAAAGGAAAAAAAGCATGGTGGATTTAGCACAGATGATTCTGAAAAAAACTTTTAATAAAAATCAAGAGAAACGAATTTTCCTCTGCACTCTTAAATTCGCATATCACAACTGATGAAATAAAGAAATCAAAATACCAAGTAGTATTAAGCACGGAATCGGTAGTAGATAAGTCCTTGTTTGAAAGTAAATTTGTTCCAGAATTAGAACTCAAGTATGCTTTAAAGGAACAAGAATTTTCCAAAATTCGCATCACATATAACAAAGATTTTCTGCCAACCAAGATAGAGTGGTATTATAAAGGCGAGGAAGGTCTTAAATGGTACACTTGGCGGACTTATTCTTATCCCTTCAAGAACAAGTCGGAGTTTGATAAGCGGTTAGACGAAGAAATAGCAAACATTGAAGAGATTACTAGAGAAAACGAAGGGGACTGATAGATTTTTCTCACTTATTTTCATACTGTAGTATCAATGAAGCAGAAAGCGAAGAAGGTTAGAGAATTGAAGCTTGGCGAGAAAGAACAAAGGGTATGTTCGAAGATGAAAAAGTGGCAGAGTATAATAGATATAAATAGTATGCGAATAAGCTTGGTGCTACTCCTGGTTATAGCGACTATACTAATAGTGATGCCTATGCTTGGGACCACTAATAAGGCTATGGAAATTCTTGAACAGAAACGCTTTGTATTCGTTCAAAATCCCAAATATACAAAAATGTATAATAATGAATATGGTATAGGATTTGATTTACAGAAAAAATTATTCTTTATTCCCTTTCATACTGCTATAAGAAATAATACTGTATTTGGAGGATATACTAATCCGGCAAAGGCAAAGCAGACCTTCAAAGAAATTTACTGGAATGAATTCTCGTCAGTTCTCTTAAATTCAGGTATCACAACTGACGAAATAAAGAAATCAGATTACCAAGTAGTATTGAGCACGGAATCAGTAGTAGATAAGTCCTTGTTTGAAAAGTAAATTTGTTCCAGAGTTAGAACTAAAGTATGCTCTAAAGGAACAAGAATTTTTCCAAAATTCGCATCACATACAACAAAGATTTTCTGCCAACAAAGATAGAATGGTATTACAAAGGCGAAGAAGGGCTTAAATGGTACACTTGGCGGACCTATTCTTATCCCTTCAAGAATAAGGCAGAATTTGATAAACGGTTAGACGAAGAAATAGCAAACATTGAAGAGATTGCTAGAGAAAACGAAGGGGACTAATAACTCTTTCTCACTTTATAGTATCAATGAATCAGAAAACAAAGAAGGTTAGAGAATTGAAGCTTATCGAGAAAAACAAAGGGTATGTCCGAAAATGAAAAAGTGGCAGAGTATAATATATATAAAGAGTATGCTAGTGGTATCAAGCCTAGTAATCGTGGTTATTCTGGTTACAGTCGTAGCAAGCAATATCAAAAAGACCACGAGTGACGCATATTTATTTTTATCAAATAAGAGATTTGTTTTTATTAAAAGCATGTCAGATATTGAGGCAAACAATGATTCTGGAACAGGATTTGATTTAAAAGATAAAGAGTTTTACTATGCTCATGGAGTTGCGATTAAAGACAACAAACTGTTTGGGGGGAGTAGTAAATATGAAGCTAAGGAATATTATGAAAGAGCGTTAAATAATGAAATATCCTCAATCCTTCTTAATTTAAATGTTAGACCTGATGAAAATAAAAAAATCAAACTATCAAATTACTCGCTCACCTGAATCGCTGGTGAATAAACCTTATTGAAAGAAAAAATATCCACCCGAATTTGAGTTACAATATATTTACAGGGAAGAAGACTCAGTTTTTCAAAGGTGCGCATCACATATAACAAAGAGTTTCTGCCAACCAAGATAGAATGGTATTACAAAGGCGAAGAAGGGCTTAAATGGTACACTTGGCGGACTTATTCTTATCCCTTCAAGAATAAGGCAGAGTTTGATAAACGGTTGAGACGAAGAAATAGCCACCATTGAAGAGATTGCTAGAGAAAACGAAGGGGACTAATAGCTCTTTCTAACTTGTTTTCATACTATAGTATCAATGAAGCAGTAGTTAAAAAGGAATTAGGATTATAAAGCTTGGCAAGAAACAACAAAGGGCATGTCCGATTGTGTTTGTTTAAAATCACAGATTTATAAAGAGTAGAGGTGAGGATTATGTCAAAGACTTTGATTTACAGGATAAAAAATTTTTAAATCCTAATCAGGTAGCTATAAAAGATACTTCGCTTTTTACACATACTGTAGTAATATTTTATGATAATTTAAAAAGGAAGGAACATGTTTATGTTTAAATCACGCATGTTAGATAATGTGAAGCTGTCGCGCTATATTCCCCTGATTTGGTTGGCAGTTTTGATTTCTATTGGCTTTATCCAGGTAGGAGAAATTCTTGCAGTCATTGGAATGATTCCGATTGGGATCGTCATTGGAACTGTGCTTGCCATGGTAAATCCGACAGCTGACCGAGCAACAGTTATGGAAGTGTTCGGGCATTATGGTATCTTTTTCAGCTGGGTAGTTTTTCTTTATGGCCTTACTTGTTTTTCTGTGGGTCAAGTTTCGAGAAAAGAGGCCTTTCTCTAGTCTGGGCTTCTTTAAGGAAGGATGGTTGAAAGAACTAGGCAAAGGATTTCTAATTGGTTCGATACAGTTTTCACTTATCGTTGTCCTGCTCTTGCTGACAGGATCTGGGAGACTGGAATTGGCAGAGCTTAGTTTAGAGCCAGTTCTCTTTATGCTTGCCTTGATACCTTTCTGGATTCTTCAAGGTGGGACAGAAGAGCTAGTGACGCGTGGCTGGCTTTTTCCGGCGGTTAGTGCCAAATCAAATATCCTTGTCGGTGTCTTGGTTTCCAGTACTCTATTTGGGGGCGATGCACCTCCTCAATGCTGGTGTGACTATCCTTTCCATTGTCACTATTATTTTGGATGGAATTTTTGCCTGCCTACTCATGATCAAGTATGATAATATGTGGGTCTTGGCTGGTATGCATGGTGCTTGGAATTTCGTCCAAGGAAATATCTATGGTATTCAGGTCAGCGGGAACGGAGCTACTGCCTCTGTCTTTAATTACACTTCTCAGACTTCTATTGATTGGCTTTCAGGAGGAGCTGGTGCTGAAGGATCTATTTTTGCCAGTATCGTCTTGATTGGCTGTATTGCCTATCTTTACTGGTCACCAAGAAGGAAAAATCGCCTGCCCCAGGCACTGATGTTTAAGAATAAAGCTATCGCTCAGCTCAGCTGGGCGATTTTTGATGCGAATGAATGATGAGAATGCAAGACTAGTCATTCTTAGAGATGTAGCTACTAAAGAAGAGCCAAAGGCAGAGAAAATGAGCCAAATATGGTAAAATGATAGAAGCACAATTTAAGGAATAAAAGATGATTAACAGAATTACAGATAATAAATTTGAATTGGTGTCTAAGTACGAGCCATCTGGTGACCAGCCCTCAAGCTATCGAGCAGCTGGTGGATAATATTGATGGGGGCGAGAAGGCCCAGATTCTCATGGGGGCGACGGGTACTGGTAAGACCTATACCATGAGTCAGGTTATTGCTCAAGTCAACAAGCCGACTCTGGTTATTGCACATAATAAAAACGCTGGCCGGGCAGCTTTATGGTGAGTTCAAGGAGTTCTTCCCCAATAATGCAGTAGAATACTTCGTTTCCTACTATGATTACTACCAGCCTGAGGCCTATGTCCCTTCTAGCGATACTTATATCGAAAAAGGATAGCTCGGTCAATGACGAGATTGATAAGCTCCGTCACTCAGCGACATCAGCTCTCTTGGAGCGCAACGATGTGATTGTCGTGGCTTCGGTCTCTTGTATCTATGGTCTGGGATCGCCTAAGGAATACTCTGACAGTGTGGTTAGCCTGCGTCCAGGCCTTGAAATCTCCCGTGACAAGCTCCTTAATGACTTGGTCGATATCCAGTTTGAGCGCAATGACATTGACTTTCAGCGGGGAAAATTCCGAGTTCGCGGTGATGTGGTGGAGATTTTCCCTGCTTCTCGGGATGAGCATGCCTTTCGGGTGGAGTTTTTCGGAGATGAGATTGACCGGATTCGTGAGGTTGAAGCCTTGACAGGTCGAGTCTTGGGTGAGGTGGACCATTTGGCCGTCTTCCCAGCCACTCACTTCGTGACCAATGAAGACCACATGGAAGTAGCCATTGCTAAAATTCAGGCGGAACTGGAGGAGCAGCTTGCTATTTTTGAGAAGGAAGGCAAGCTTCTGGAAGCCCAGCGCTTGAAACAGCGCACGGAGTACGATATCGAAATGCTGCGCGAAATGGGCTATACGAATGGTGTTGAAAACTACTCACGCCACATGGATGGTCGAAGCGAAGGAGAGCCTCCTTATACCCTTCTGGACTTTTTCCCTGATGATTTCTTGATTATGATTGATGAGAGTCACATGACCATGGGACAGATTCGGGGTATGTACAATGGGGACCGCTCTCGCAAGGAGATGCTGGTTAATTATGGCTTCCGCTTGCCGTCTGCCTTGGACAACCGTCCGCTGCGCCGAGAAGAATTTGAAAGCCATGTTCACCAGATTGTCTATGTATGGCTACGCCGGGTGACTATGAAAATGAGCAGACGGATACGGTTATTGAGCAGATTATCCGACCGACAGGGCTTCTGGATCCAGAAGTGGAAGTCCGCCCAACTATGGGGCAGATTGATGACCTGCTAGGTGAAATCAATGCTCGTGTTGAAAAGAATGAGCGGACCTTTATCACAACCCTTACCAAGAAGATGGCGGAAGACTTGACGGACTACTTCAAGGAAATGGGTGTCAAGGTCAAGTACATGCACTCGGACATCAAGACCTTGGAGCGAACTGAGATTATTCTGAGACCTGCGCTTGGGTGTCTTTGACGTTCTGGTTGGGATTAACCTGCTGCGCGAGGGAATTGATGTACCTGAGGTTAGTTTGGTGGCAATCCTTGATGCAGACAAGGAAGGTTTCCTCCGCAATGAACGTGGCCTTATCCAGACCATCGGAAGGGCAGCCCGCAACAGCGAAGGGCATGTGATTATGTATGCGGACACTATAACCCAGTCCATGCAGCGAGCTATAGATGAAACTGCCCGCCGTCGGGCAATCCAGATGGCTTATAATGAAAAACATGGTATTGTACCGCAGACCATCAAGAAAGAAATCCGCGACCTAATCAGTGTGACCAAGGCTGCCTTGCCAGATAAGGAAGAAACTGTCGAAATTGAAAGCCTCAACAAGCAGGAGCGCAAGGACATGATCAAGAAACTAGAAGACCAAATGCAAGAAGCTGCCGGACTTCTCGACTTCGAACTAGCCGCACAGATTCGCGATATGATTCTGGAAATAAAGGCGATGGATTAAATAATATAATTTGTACCAAAGTTACGAACTAAGCTTTTAATTTCTTTTTAGTCAATAAGTTCTTATGTAAAAATAAGATAGAGAAGTTTAAGAGGAGGAATTCAAGTGAAAAAGGATCTAATTAAACTAATACTTATTTTCTTTATTTCAGTTTTTGTTATAGGGATGTTACCTATAGTTCAATTGCTTTTGGGCATTTATGCTGACAAAACTTGTTACGAAAGAGGAAAAGCAGCATATTGAATATGTTGTGAACACAGCTTTTGAAGATGATTTAGGATTGAAGGTTAAGAAAAATAAAGATTCCAACTTGGGTTAGTCATTTTTCTTATCAATATGATGTAAAAAGTTCAACTGACAGAAGACGTAGACAAAAATTTTTAACAGATGGGTTAGAAGAAGGGACTTATTCCTATTACGCTAATAGCGACGATGAACCATCTTCGATACTAACAGATCTTATCTTTTCTTCTGTCTTAGATACAAACTCCCATCCTATGTTAAATACCTTATATTTTGACAAAGAGTCTGTTCTAAAGCCGGTGAAATTTAAGGAGCTGAGAACAGATTTAGATTATGATGTAACTGATGACCAAAAAGGGTTTTATCGTGATTTGGTTCAAATTAAAAAAAGAACTAAAGTATAATCCCAAGACAGAGAAGTATGATGCTTCAGCAGATGAAATAAAGAAATTGAGAAAAAGATATGATTCAATTGTCAGAAAAAGTATGAGGCTCAATTGAATTTGTATCTCAATCTGGAAGATCGAATTCCTGATGGAGCGACTTCTAACTGATTATGTTTATTTTACTAGCTTACCCAAAAATGTTCGTGTAGTTGTTAGGGGAGAAAATGGCGTATTAGATAGTAATGGTTTTCAGGCGGAATAATTTAGATTGCGATATAACATTTGGCAATGAATTAAGAACAATATAAAAATGATTTATTCCTTAAAAATTGATAATTCGAATAAAGTTTGAATAACTATTTAGAAAAAACAAGGAGCACCACATGCGTTATGCACTTTACTCCGCGGCATCAATGTTGGCGGAAAAAACAAGGTCGTTATGGCCGATTTGAAGAAGGATCTGGCTGGGTTGGGTTTCGAAAATCCAGTTTCCTACATCAACAGCGGAAATCTTTTTCTTTGATAGCGAGGAGCAGGGGGAGAGGATTCGGGAGATTTTGACGGATTATTTTAGTCAGTCTTATGATTTTCCTCTGCCTTTCGTCCTTGTCAGCTCTGCCATGCTTGAAAAAGAAACAGCCAATCTTCCTACTTGGTGGCAAGATGAAACAGCATTTCGGCGTGATGTTCTCTTTTATCTGCCAGAGATAGACAGGGAGAGCGTTCAAGAGCTGGCAGGCAGTTGGGCGAATGACAAGGAGCAGCTACATTTTTGGGCAGACGGCTTTCTTTTTATAGCAATGCTGACCAAGCGGATTATCTCAAGTCTAATTACCATAAGAAACTGCTCAAGTCTAGTTTCTATAAGCAACTGACTATCCGAAACGGCAAGACTTTCCAGAAGATTGTGGAGTTGGTGAATGAGAAGTAAAACCAAAAAGAAATATAAAAACAAAAAGAAAAGTAAAAGTTCAGGGGAACAAATTTATCCTTTGGTTGGAAAAACATTGGATAGTAGAAGCTCTTTTTAGGTTATATATTCTTTATAATGGTTGGTCTTGGCGTGGGATATTTAACATTTGGTAATGAGAGTATTCCTGCTCCGCTTCGTGAGTTTAGTTATATTAGCCCCTTTGTATTTAAATTTGTTTCTTTTTGATTACTCTCCCACTCTATTCTCGGTTTGGAAGTCTGAGAGGAGAGGGCTTCAATACGTTGAAAGGTTTTTCAGAAGTTTTTTTCTTTTTAATGGTCTACTTTTTCTTTTGCATTATTTTATAGGAATAGAATTAGAAGACGGAGAGGGATTTCTGCCACCATTGTGGAACTTGAATCCTCGCTATGTTTGGTTTCCAATTGCTACCTATCTAATCTTTTTCTTCATTCCAGCATTAACGATGTTGATTTTGAAATATAATGAAAAAGAGGAAAAATCATGACAAAAGAAAATCTGTCTAAATTATTTTCATTTAAACCACTCTATCTGGCCTTGCTAACCTTTGTCATTCTTCATTTGATTTTGTTACCTTTTGGTCTATCCTTTACTCCCCTGCTGTGGAACAATTGGCTTTTTCTTCTGTCAGTGGTCGTGTTTTGTCACCTATGGTTTCTTTTTTGAAAAAGAGAGAGTTTCGCTGGTTCCATCTCATCTGGGGATCCTGAGTATTCCTCTTGCATTGTTTATATGGTTTACAATTTTCTTTCATTTCTCTATAGTCAAATCAGAAAATTCTGTCCCGATCAATATGGATTACGGGATAGATGAGAAAGAAGTTATTTTACGAAAGGGCTTTTTATTTGGGGAATATGATGAATACCATGATTTAGTCAATCCCTATATCATGAAAAACCAAGGTCAATCGTGTTCGTTATATTGATTGATGCAGGTCTTGTCAATGGATCTAGCTCAAAAGCCCGTTCAAACAAGCTAGTAGAGGGAGGTATATGGATGTGAATAAAAATAGGAATGAGTGGATGTGGCTAGATAAAAGTGAATACATGGCTCAAAGCTCCATGGTTTTTAGCTTGGGTATTGGATTTCTCCGTCCTTATTCTTTTTGCAATGATTACGGGCATCCTAGTTTTTCAAGTCCCCTTCCTCCTGCATATTTAAAGGGTAATTATGTTTTTCCTTTGTTTATAAATATTCTTGTTTTACTGTACTATGCCTATGGTTCTATCCTTCGTGAAAATAGTGCAAAGAGGATCACTTCTTTAAAAGACTTAGTCAACCCCCTTCTTTATATAAATCCTCTAGCTCTTTTGTTTCATTACTTTGGAGTGGAGAGCCGCCGTCATAGACCTTTGCTACCACTGCCTACTTTGGACCATCGCTATGTCTGGTTCCCAATTGCCACTTATATTATTTTCTTTCTGACAGCAGCAGTCATCACGATTGCAAAGCAAAGGAGTAAGAAAAATAGAAAAAGCCGCTTTGATGTACTAAAGTGGCTTTTTGTGCTTGTTCTGATAAATCTATGGGCATAAAGGCAGCCATGACACGGCTGATGACCTTGGGTTCTTCTTGATGCGGATAAATTTATCGCTGTATTTTTATTGAGAGAGATGAGGCGGATGCCAGTTGGATCGTTGAAAAACTCTTTTTCAAAATGGTTTGCCCGTCGTAATCAATGGCATAGATAGCGCCGGCAAATTCAAAATGCGTGTTCTTGACAAGTGCTACAGATCCTGCGGATACTTGGGTTCCAAATGAATCTGTCCGAATCCAGAGGGCAATATCATAGTCAAGCTCTTTGTCTAACCAGACGATGTCAGCTTGTTCGGGCTTGTTCAAGAAAGTCTGGTAGCTCTCATAGACCTTGTAAGGAAAAATAATCATCCTTTTAATCTTTCCTCAGTCGTTTGATTTTCCAGCTCTTTTAGCAAAGTCTGTCACAGCTTGCTTGCGGCTCTGGTCTAGGGATTGGAAAAACATCTGCGAACTCTAGCGAAAATGATGTAGGGCTATGAACTGATAGATAGCGAGGATCCAGCTCTTGAACATCCATATCAAAAGAAGTCTGCAATTTTTGCATATTTTCGAGGACAGGCAGGAATTTCCTTTGATATAGCCAGTAAAGAGTGCTGGCTGGGATTCCTGTTCCTCGGAAAGTTCAATTTGTTTGATTTGCTTTTGCTTCAATAAAGTTTTAATTTTTTTAGAGATGAGTCGCATTGCCTCCTTATCTTGGGGGCTGGCGACACCGCGTCCTCTTGCCATGACTTTCACTCCTTTTCTTTCTTCTATTTTAACGAATTAAATCGAAAAAGTAAAGAGCTGAATACGGATATTCAGCTCAAAAAGGAGAGGATTAAATTTCGTAGCCCATCAAGAGGCCGCCTCTTCTGCGTAAAAGCTGCAAAGTCCAGAAGTTGGTAGGAATGAAATATCGGCAGCTGGGAATTTTTTTCCTTGATAACTTCCGAAAAATTGCTGGCAAAATTTCTCGTTATTGCTGATGCGCAATGATAATGCGGCCGCCCTTATATCCAGCTTTCAGAACTTCATCGACAGCAGCAGTCAGAGCCTTTTTAGCCCCTCTAGCTTTTTGGAGAAGCTCCAGAGTACCAGTAGCGCTGGCTTCGCCCACCATACGAATATTGAGGAGGCCGACAACTGCACCGATTAGCTTGCTGAGACGACCATTTTTGACCAGATTATCTACTTTTAGCCAGCACAAAGAGAAGCTTTGTGTTTTTGGTAGTGGGTGATGGCTTTCACATGACTTGCTCAAAAGAAAGTCCCTTCTTTGATGAGGTCGTTCAATTTTTTGACAATCAGATCGACCTCGCCACCAGCCGAAAGGCTATCAATGACATGGATATTTGCTGTTGGATGTTCTTCTAAGAAGAGCTTTTTGGCTAGCTGAGCGCTATTGTGGCTACCAGAAAGAGAGCCCGTAATTGTCACGACAAAAATATTTTCAGCCCCTTCAAAGCTTCTAAGGTAGTCATCAGGGCTTGGGCAGGCTGATTTTGAAGCACATGAAGTAGCGTACATTTTTCCATCATGTCATCAATATCAAGTTGCGCATTATCCACAAAAATTTCATTATCAACCTGAATGGTCAGTGGCACACTCTCAAACCTTGTCTGCTGGCCAGATCTGTAATCTCACGGTAGTCACAGCCAGAATCGGCAACAATTTTCCAAGTCATTTAGTTTCTCCTGCTCTATCAGTTCTCTACATTGACAAAAACATGTCTTTTCTTACAATTATAACATGAAGATGCTTTGATATAAAGCCTTAATTCTCAGCTGATACAGGAAGAAAAGAGAAATTGTTATGGCGGAAAGAAAATATCAGAAAAATCCTCGCAAATTTAAAAACTTATAATCAAGAATCCAATCGAATTACAAAGGAATCCTTGGAAATTTCTCTGATGCAATTGTTAGAGAAGAAAGATTTGAAAAAGATTACCATCTCTGAATTAGTCGAGCGAGCTGGGGTTTCGCGCGCAGCCTTTTATCGTAACTATAGCTCTAAAGAAGAGATTCTAGAGGGGATTTTCCAAAATACGGTTCAGGGAATTGTCGACAAGCTGGAGCAGTTTAATTTCAAGACAGAAATGTACCAGATTTGGCTTTTTCTTTTTTAAGGAAGCCAAGAAGGAAGCGTGTCATTAGTCTGGCTATTGACTATAATTTTGAAAAGTTGCTGACGCAGGCGGTCTTTGATTTCCTTGAAAAGCGCAGCAAAGGTGGGAAGAAGACAGCCAATTCCCTATATGAATTCATTCTGGAGTTCTGCGGTTGTTTCTGGTGCTTTCCAAATGGATCAAAGAAGGCATGAAGGTTCCGGCTGAAAAAATCGCTGCTTTGGGCATGCCCCTTTTCCCACAGAAAAAGAGAAAGTAAGAGTTTGTACAAATGTTTGACACCAATATATTGGACTGAAATATTAGATCATAAAAACTTACCTAACAAGTAAGTTTTTACTTAGTGTTCTTGTACCATTTAAGACTTCTCAGCTACCATTTAGGATTTGGGAGTCATTTACGATGCTACCTGTGCTATGCTAGAGCAAAGGAGGTAGACAATGGCTACTATCATAATCAAAGACGGCAACACCCTTCGAAAGCTGGATCTTTCGACAATTTACTATATCCAGTCCCATCCTCAAAAGCCGCATGTCGTTCTCATCGTGACTGACAAGGCAACTACAGCCTTAGGGCTTCTCTGACTGAACTGGCTAAGCTCTATCCTGATGCGCTGGTTCACTGTAATCGTCAAACACTGGTCAATTTAGGCAAGGTCCAAGGATTTGACAGGGAGCGTAAAAAGCTTGTTCTTTGAGCAGTCTGACTTAGGAGATATTGTCTGCTCAAGGCGTCATTTATCCAGTCTTATCAAGCGCTGGTGTCAGGAAGGAAGAAAAATAAGATGAAAAATTTTTGTATTAGAAGACGATCTTAAGCAACAAGCCTATATGGAGTCAACCATTCAGGGAATTTTGGAAAAGAACGGCTGGGAATGCCAGTTTTTAGAAATCTATGGCAAGCCGGACATGCTGATTGATGCAGTAAGGGAACGGGGGAGTCATCAGATTTTCTTTTTAGATATTGAGATTAAGCAAGAGACGCAGAAGGGACTAGAGGTGGCAGGAAAGATTCGCAAGTTGGATCCCTATGCTCTGATTGTATTTTGTGACGACTCACTCAGAATTTATGCCTCTGACTTTTTCGTTATCAGGTATCAGCTTTTGACTTTATTGATAAAGGTTTGCCTGAGGAGGATTTTATCAAGCAGATTGAGCAGGATCTGGCCTATCTTTACGAGAGAAAGGACAGCTTTCAAGCTGAGGAAACTTTTCTCTTTGAAAATTCCAAGTCGGATTTTCAAGTGCCTTTTAATGAAATCTATTATTTTGAGACATCAGAAGTGCCTCATAGACTAGTTCTCTATACCAAGAAAGAGCGCATCGAATTTTACGGTCAGCTTTCTGAGATTACAAAGCAGGATAAGCGTCTCTATCGCTGCCATCGCTCTTATGTGGTTAATCCAGCGAATATCTCTCAGTTGGATAAGATAGAAAACATAGCCTATTTCCCGAATGGCGCTAGTTGCTATGTATCACGCCTCAAGATGAAAGGATTACGGACAGCTTTAAGGCAGTAGGGAAGTAATATGATAGAAGTGGGAGAGGAATTATGCCAAGAATAATACAAGTTGTTTTTACTTGTTTTTCGAAAATGATAGCTCTGTCTTTCTTATTTTCACGTATCAGTGGAATTAAGTTGACGTGGATTAAGTACGTCTTAATACCTTTTTATTTATATATTTTTAATCTTCTGCTTTTTTTGTCTTATTTAGTGAAACTTTTTAACTTACTTAGATCTTCCGGTTTTATTTTTAATTTTTCTTTTATTATTAACTAGACAGAGTTCTATTCCTATAATGTTGTCTATCTTTTATGGTCTTTTCCCAGTTGTTCTTTGGAATCTTCTATATCGTATATTAACTTTTTGTTATTCTATTTTCGGTTTGGAATATAACCAACTAATAAATGAAGAACAGCTTATTTTAAATATTACGGCTTTTGTAGCTAGCTTACTATCGTTATGGATCCCAAGTTTACTACATTATAAATTTAAGCGGTTAAGAGAATTTAGATTAAATGAGACTGATAAACACCTAGTCATTTTTCCTTAATATATCCATGATTTTTATATTGTATTTGTACAATTTTTCTCTTATTTAGAAATAACTCATAATGTGGTTAATTTGCCACATAGAAAATTAATTGTGATAATTTATATTATTCTCTTTCTCAGTTCGGTAAATATCCTAGACCGTAATTTGCGAGAGCGAATTCAACAGCAGTTAAGTGAACAAAGAGAGTTACAATTGAGAAATATGTCCGATTACAGTCAGCATATTGAAGAACTTTATAATGAGTTGCGAAGTTTCCGGCATGATTACATCAATATTTTAAGGAGTCTGAAGTTAGGAATTGATACGCATGATTTACTAGCCATTGAGCAGATTTATGACCAAGTTCTAAAAAGACTCAGGTCAAGCACTCAACCAATCTAAATATGATTTAGGTCGTCTGTCCAATATCCACAATGATGCTCTCAAGAGCGTCTTGTCAGCAAAATTTCTAGAGGCTCAGAGCAAGGGAATAGAAATTGGCTTGGAAGTTCCTCAAGAAATCAAACCTCAAGGAATGGAGTTGCTTGATTTTTATCACGATTGTTTCCATACTGGCTGATAATGCTATGGAAGCAGCAGTGGAGACTAGTCATCCGGTGGTTTTCTTTTGCCTTTTTGGAGCAGGAAGGTAGACAGATTTTTTTATTGTTGAGAATACAATAAAAGAGTTTTCTATCCATTCCGATAATATATTTAAAAAGGGCTTTAGCACTAAAGGAGAAAAATAGAGGGCTTGGTCTCTCCAATGTTCAAAATATTATCAGTCACTATCCCAATGTTTCTCTGCGTACCATTAGTCATGATCACTCTTTTAGACAAGAGTTGGAGATAAAATGAATCTATTAGATTGCGAATGATTGATTTGCTACTTGATTTAACTCAATGAGATTAACAAGAACTGTTTATGAGTAAAAAGACAATTTAAGGTTTTTAGCGCCACACCTGTTTAAAAGTGCTATAATTAATATAGGGTTTAAGAATACTGAAGGCACTAAGATAAATGTCCTATTTAGGAGACAAATATAACTTTAGATTCAAACTGTTGTCTGGTTTTTGTTATTTAATTGTTAGGAGTGACAAGAAATGAAGAAATTATATAGTAATACATATCTAATACGATTTTTAACTGCCCAGCTTCCTAGTCTGGCTCTATTCATTATAATTTTAAGTAACCAGGTTTTTAAAGCATCGCTTCTAGTCCAGATTTGTTTTTATTTGATACTTGTGAGCAATCTTGTGTTGAATCTTTATTTTATGAACCAAATAAAAAGAAAGTAGTTCCGACATCTTATCAAACCAAATTTTTCTTTTACTATTTTGACTTTGGCTCTGTTTATATTTAGTTCTTACAGACTGATAACGATTAGTGATGACTTTCAAAAATTAATTGCTCTGATATCCACTATTTTATTATTTATCTTACTTATTCTACTTATTTGGGGAATAAAATACGCCAAGATGGTTAATAGAAAACATAAAACAAATTAGATTTGCTAAAATTGAACAGTCTATCACTATACTCTCTGTCTTACTTTTTCGTGATGTTTTCTAAGAATATTTCTTATAGCATTTTTCCAAGAAGACGATACAGAATATCCTGCTGGTCAATTCTTTCTTATGCTCTTTGTAATTTAAATTTTATTATTTTAGTAAAAACAGCATTTGCTTCTAGCAAGTGCTGTGTTTTTCTTCAAATGACCATTTAGGATGAAATACAGACTGTTTATGATTTTTCGGTTGTTATTTGAAGAAAGTGCGCTATAATCTAAGCAGGTTAAGATTGACTTTACAAATGGTTGAAGTCTATTAAGAAACTTTTTAATCAAAAAGTTTATGTTATAATAACAGTATAATAATCGTTTGTAATTTTGGGAAAAAGGTGATTTGCTATCTCTAATGGCACTTTTTGGATGGAGGGCATCAATGAAATTAGAAATGATAGGCATTAGCAAGAGCTATGGCTCTAAGTCTGTGCTCAAAGATATTTCCTGTGAATTTACTGAGGAGTCTATGGTTTACTTGGGGCAAATGGTACAGGTAAGACAACCTTGATGAATATCATTTGTGATCTCATAAAAGCCGAGCCAAGGAAGGATAAAGTTTGATGGCGCCTCGCATGTAGAAGAGTATATCCAGTATCTCGATTCTTGCCTCAAGATTTTCTTTATTATCATAACTTTACGGGGCTCGATTTCCTTTTATATATGGCCGCTCTTAAGGGAATGACGAAGAAACAAGCCAGAGTAGAGAGCGATAAGTTTTTGAAACTTACTGGTTTATACGATGTTCGGAAAAAGAAGATTGCTTCCTATTCGGGTGGTATGAAGCAAAGACTGGGCATTGCGCGAGGCACTTCTCAACAATCCTAAAATATTGATTTTAGATGAGCCGACTGTGGGACTGGATCCCAAGGAAAGCAGTGAAATTCAGAAATATTATCAGTGAGCTATCGGCTAATAAAAATCATCCTCTTATCACCCATATCGTATCGGACGTAGCGACAGCCAAGGGAAATCCTAATCTTAAAAGATGGAAATTTTGTGGAAAGAGGTAGTGCTAAGGAACTCTTTTCACTCTATCGAGGGCAAGTTTGGGAATTTCGTGTTTCCGAACGTGAGGGCAGCGTTTTGCAAAGGATTATGTAATTGTGAATGAGCGGATAGAACCAGACGGTATCGTCTTGCGGGTTATTAGCGATATGGGTCCTGTCGAAGGGGCGCAATGAGGATTCCGAGTCTGGAAGATTTTGTATATTTATTACTTTAGAGAGGAGGTGAATGGATGATAGCTTTTAGTTCTCTTTGAATTGAAAAATTATTAGAAGTCAGTTTTTAGGTGCAGTACTGGCTATTATACTGGTTTTAGCTGGATTGTTTTATGCAAATTTTTAATGATGGACAGATTAGTGGATCTTCAGCTGATCGAATACATGGGAAACAAGCAGTTGTGATCAAACAAAAGATTGCTGAAGAGCATACGGGTTATTTATCGGATGATTTAATGGATAAAATCGTTAATGACTATGCAGCTAATATGCCCTATTTCAAACAGAATGATTTGTATGATATGTTTTCCTGGTATGCTATTGATCGTTTCGTCCCCAATTCTCAAGACATTCTAACAGATACCTATAAATCTGATGATGTCTTACATTATGACCAGATTAGTCTCAAGTCGCAAGAAGAGCTGCAGTCTCATTTTCCTTTAAAACGTTAAAGCTGGGAAATTTTTGCTCCTTGGCATAAGTTATTTAATACTTTAAATGTGGCTTTTAGTTTAATGGTGGTATTTGTGATCTATATTTGCTGCTCTGTTTTCTCAGGTGATCGAGCAAGAAAGATGGATTCGTTGCTTTTAACGACTAAATATGGTCGCAATCAGTTAACGATTGCAAAAATCTTATCTGTTTTTGGAATTGCTAGTTTAACATTTGCCCTTGTTAATAGCCTTGTTTTGATGGTGTTTGGGACTTACTTCGGTTGGAGTGGTTGGGATACTAGTGTCCAGATGAACTTGGAATGGATTTCGACTATTTATAATATTTTGCAATTTCCTGTCCATATGAATCTCTTAGAATTGTTGATTCGCCTTATTCTATTCCAGTTTGTTGGTTTACTCTTTATTCTTGGGGTGATGGTTCTCATATCTAGTTTGACAAAGTCACCTCTAGCAACATTTGCAAGTTCTGTAGGAATGTTCTTGGCTCCAGACTTTTTGATGAATATATTCAGAGATGGTCTGATAAATAAGATACTAACTATTTTTTCAATTTCAACCGATGGAACGGAAGGACTCTTATTGAAACTTTTCCAATAGCAAAGGCTTTTTCTTCAATGATTTTACTACAAATGCTATCAGCGTGATTATTGTCCGACTCTTTTCTCATGCTCCTCTGCTGTTTGATAACTTATCGTATCATCCGAAAAAGAGGACTTTAAACGAGTTGTTGTTTATTTAAGAAAAGCAGTTCCGCTTTTCTGATGGAATATACTTGGAAAAGAGGTCACTAATATGGAAAAAAAATTGGTTTATAAAATTTGTCTGCTTATATCTTTTATGCTAACGGCAGGAGGTCTATTATTAACACTCTGTAATTATTTATTTTTCAATTATCCGTTTTTAAACCAAACTACGGTAGGTCTAATTGTCTCGTTTTTAATGGTTTTGCTTATAGTTCTTAGTTCTCATCATAGAAATAGGAATTGATTTTTTGAATTACTTGAGAATAAAAAGAAAAAAAGTGCTAAAGACATTCTTTGAATTTATCCTTTAAAGGAGTTGATTTTATGACTAATTCTAGGCGATCAGTAGCTGCTACGAGCTTAGGCCTCATCTTATTGTTAGCAGTGGGCATTCTACTGCAGATTCGCTTTGGGAGCATGGTATTTTTGCTAAGTCTATTCTGTTTCGCGGAAACATTTATCATCTGGTACTCGAAAAGTAAGTCTAAGTCGCAGATCAGTGGCAGTCTGAGTATTGAACTCTTCTGGCTTTATATTAAGCAGTTGAAAGTCTTTTATGTCATAATTTTGTGTCTCATGATTCCCTTTTCGTTTTCCTGTCCTCTGAGTCCACTTATAATTTATTTTTTGTGCTTGGGTTGTTAGTATTCTTGCTCTTAAGCAATTATATCTTTAGCTCTCATGGCATTCAGCCATCTAAGAAATAGAGAAATGTAAAAGATTAGTTGTTTTATCTATAGCAGTTATTCAGCTTGCTGTTTTCTACAAAAGAAAAGAGGCTGGGACAAAAGTCCTAGCCTCTCAATTGTCTTTGGAATGTCGAGCAAGACGCAGTGGTTGAGTGGGCTCTACTAGGCTGATTTCATCAGCTTTTTGCAGCCCCTACTCAACTGTGCGGAGGTGGGACGACGACATCGAATTCTAACAATTACCGATTTCTGCCCCACTCTCTTTTGTAAAATGTGCTGGCTTAGTGCGCTACACGTTTGCGAGCTGCTTTTTTACGATTTTCTTCGATGAAAGCTGCTTTTTGCTCCTCAGGTTCGATGACTTTTTTCTTAAAGGCATAGACTGCACCAGCAAGAGCAGCGACAGTACCTGCTACACCCGTAGAACGCCTTTTTCCAAATCCTTTTAGCCATGTGATTTCTCCTTTTCTGAACTTTTTATTATTTATAGTTTATAATTAATAGTAACGAAAAATCAAAAATTTTTCAAGGAAAAAGATGAAAAACCAAAATAATTGTGATAGTGGGGCCGACGGCGGTCGAGAAAAACAGCTCTGAGTATCGAGGTAGCAAAGCGCTTCAGTAGCAAATTATCAGCGGTGATAGCCAGCAGGTTTATCGTGGCTTGGATAATGGCACGGCTAAGATTCGTCCGGAGGAGCAGGAGGGCATTCCCCATCATCTGCTGGATGTGCGGGAGGTTGGAGAAAAGCTACTCGGCCTATGAGTTTTTGTGACTGAGGCGGCTCAGGCTATTCGTGAGATTGAGGCCCAAGGACAGCTTCCCATCATTTGCGGTGGCACAGGGGCTCTATATCCAGAGCTTGCTGAAGGCTATCATCTGGGCGGCTCTGTTTCGCACGAGGAGATTCTGGCCTATCGGGCGCAGCTGGATACTTGGTCAGATGAGGCTTTGTTTGGGAAAATAGCAGAGCTGGGTATCGAGATTCCCCAGATAAATCGACGCAGGGCTATGAGAGCACTGGAAATTGCCCATCTGGGAGGTTCGTTGAAAACAATCAACCAGACTATGAAGCCCTACTGAGTTTGCCTAGATGATGAACGAGAAAAACTTTAGAGCGAATCAATCAGCGAGTAGATCTGATGCTGAAGCCGGACTTTTAGAAGAAGCTCGCTGGCTGTTGAGAAAGCTCCGACCAGTCAAGCCAGCAAGGGTATTGGCTACAAGGAACTTTTCCCCTACTTTGAAAGTCAGATGAGCCTAGAGGAGGCCGTGGACAAGCTCAAGCAGAATACCCGCCGTTTCGCCAAGCGCCAGCTGACTTGGTTTCGCAACCGGATGTCCGTGACCTTTTATCAGGTGAGAAATCCAGACTACAAAACGGATTATGGAAGACATCAAAATTTTTGGACAAATAACTGACTGACCAAGTCTTAGTAAGGATAGGAAATGATAGAAACAGAGAAAAGTAGAGCGTGTCTTTTTGGTCGGTGTGGAACTAACGAGCACGGAAAATTTTGACCTATCCATGGAGGAGCTGCAAAGTCTGGCTAAGACTGCAGGGGCTGGAGAGTAGTTAACTCCTATAGCCAGAAGCAGAGTATGACAGCAAGACCTTGTCCGGTTCTGGCAAGTTAGAGAAAAGAGATCCGGCAGCTGGTTGATGCCGAGGAGATTTCGACCGTCATTATTAATAAACGTCTGACACCTCGCCAAAATGTCAATCTAGAAAGCTTGGGGTCAAGGTCATTGACCGTATGCAGCTGCATTTGGATATTTTTGCTATGAGCTAGGAGTCATGAGGAAAACTTCAGGTGCATCTGGCCCAGCTCAAGATTATGCTTCCTCGCTTGAGTTGGGCAGGGGAGTTATGTAGCCGTCAGGCTGGTGGAATGGCTCTGCGGCCTGGTGAGAAAAGCCAGCTGGAGCGCGAATCGACGCAGTGTCCGAAATCGAGATTCATGATATTGAGCGCCAGCTCAAGGCAGTGGAGAAAAATCGGGCAACCGTTCGTGAAGAGGTTGGAATCCAGCATTTTTCAAAATCGGCCTCATCAGCTATACCAATGCTGGCAAGAATCTACGATCATGAACTGCTTGACCAGCAAAGAGCCAGTATGAGGCGGATCGAACTCACGCGACGCTGGTTTGCCACGACCAAGAACATCATCTCGGTGGCCAGCTCAATGTCACCTGACGGACACGGTTGGTTTCCATTCAGGATTTGCCGACAGAGCTGCGTCAAGCTTTAAAACACACACTGAAGAGAGTAAAAATGTCGATTTTGCTGAGTCCGTATGTTATTGACGCCAGCGACCCTCATCATGAGGGCATGAAAGACTCGTCTTCTGACATCAAGAAAGAGCTGGATGAGCTGGATAATCTCTCTCGGCTGACTCTGTAACGAAAGCGGATAAGGCGGGAGGATTTCACGCGACCTGACTCCTGCTATTCTTTGATTTCGGCTAAAGGCGGACAATAGCAGAGCTCTTTTGCAGCAAGTCCCTACCGGAGCGGATGAAAGAGCTTTTCCTGCCTTTTACCATCAAAGTGGCGCGCCGGCTAAGGCCTACAAGATTCATGATTTAGAGAAAGTCGCACGTTATCGGGAATCTGAGAATACATAGACGATCTCGGAAGCCTAGTTTCAGGCTGGATTGCCGGAGTATAAATCGACTGGAAGAATTTTGCGGCTAGATTATATTGACTTGGCCCTCAAATGCGGCGGTTTCACCAGTTTGGACAAGGGTCTACTTGAGACCAGAGTATTGGCTGGTCTACGAGCAGAGAGAGCAGAAAGCTTGGCTTTCATCACACCGCCACCCAGCGTTATCAATGCTTACGGTGCTGAGCTTTATCAAAGAAGAAAAGTCCAGCGTAGGCAGCTTATCGTAGAAAATTACGCAAGGAAGCGACTTGTGAAACTCGAGCCCAGCTTTGTAGAAAGCAAACCACTGTCCCGCCTCAATCTTTCTGGCAAGTCCTATGGACTTGCGAGGAGCGAGGAAGTTGGCTTTAAGCCCTCTCTGAAAACCCAGAGCCAGCAACAGCTGACCTGTACACTTTGAACGCACCGCCCAGTCTTTCGCACAGTACTTGGTCTCACGAAGAGTGAGAGAATAAAAATGGTACCTCTCAAAGCTGAGTCTCCGGGTCGAACAGTCAAGGCTCACTGACTTTGACTGACTGGCAGCAGCTGGCGGATGGCAGCCAAAAGACTTTGGCTACAATCAAGATGAAATCAGTCAGCTGGCCCAGTCCTATGCTGGCAATACTATCCTACTGCAGAATCGCTCTGCCATGATTTATATCATTTAGAAAGAAAAATATGCAATTACAATTCTTTAGGAACTGGAGCCGGTCAGCCGTCCAAGGCTCGTAATGTGCCAGTCTTGTCCTCAAGCTTTTGAGGAAATCAATAGAAGTCTGGATGTTTGACTGCGGCGAGGGCACCTAGAATCGAATCTTGAAACGACCATCAAACCTCGTAAGATTTCAAAGATTTTCATCACGCATCTACACGGCGACCACATTTTTGGTTTGCCAGGTTTTCTCTCTAGCCGAGCTTTTCAGGCCAATGAAGAGCAGACGGATTTGGAAATTTATGGGCCAGTCGGCATCAAAGCTTGTGATGACAGCTTTGCGCGTGTCTGGTTCTCGCCTGCTCTATCGGATTGATTTTCATGAGTTTGACTGAAAACAGTCTGTGAGATTCTGGAGACAGACAAGTTTACTGTCTATGCGGATAAGCTAGACCACACGATTTTCTGCGTGGGTTATCGGGTGATGCAGAAAGATTTGGAAGGAACGCTGGATGCAGACAAGCTACGAGCAGCGGGTGTTCCCTTTGGACCCTCTTTGGCAAAGGTCAAGAACGGTCAGGATATCGTCCTAGAAGATGGGACCAAAATTATTGCAGCAGACTATATCTCAGCCCTCGTCCAGGCAAGACTATTGCTACTTCTGGGTGATACTCGGAAGACTCAGCAGAACGTTCGCTTGGCTGTGGCGGCAGATGTGCTGGTCTGCAGAAGCGACCTATGGCAAGGGAGATGAAAAGATGGCCCGCGCTACGGTCATTCGACCACAAAGATGCAAGCCGGGTGGCCAGCTGGTGCCGCGCCTCCTGCTCAATCATGTCAGCGCGCGCGATTCTTATCGAAAGACATTTAGCCAAATGCGGCGCGAATGCCAGTACCGATGTCTTTGAAGACTTGTCCATGTGGTCAAGGACTTGGAGAGAGGTTGAGTTATAATTTTACAGTGATCTCGGACAGTTTCGTTGAGAGGAAAATAGGACGTTAAGCAGTTGAAAATCGTCTATTAGATAAAGCTGAGTTGGTATTTTGAGGATGCATTAACCAACTATCTTTGACAGCTATCAATTACAAAATGGAGAATTAACAAAAGATGATTACCGAGAGGTTCATCGTTGGGCTGCAAGTGATCATATTGGCTTCTTCGCGGCTTGGCTCATCCAGCATGATGCAAAGGAAATGATGAGTCCTGATGAAGCACATCACCCAGAGTGTCAAAAGACGAGCAAACTTTGCGTGTGGATTACGTTCTAGACTGGTGACGGAAAAAATTAGGAACAATGGATATCAAAAAGGATTTTCAGGCTTTTGGGAACGACTATTAGACATCAGTCACATGATTATTCCGAATTTGTAGTCATGACTTGGTACGACACACCTGATTTTTAGGTAGCTGGGAGGATTATCATCTTTTTGCTCCGGTCATTGATCGTTATGCTGACTATTTGGGTGGAAAAAGATTTCGATGAAATTAACAACACGAGCCAGAACGGTCCGCATTATTATTATACAGGGGCTAGCGGTGGGCTGGCTCAGGGAAATAGTTAAGACCAGTGCACATCCGGCGATTTTTGGTCGGACGGAGCAAGGCTGAGCTGGAAAACTATATGGAGAAAGGGAAAATCTTACCGACTAGTGGGCTGAGATATCACAGACAGCTCAGCTTTTGGAAAAGCTTGCTGAGTCGAGTTGACTAAGGACAATACGGCCATGCTGCACGTTCTAGTCAACCGCGCGGTTATGTGGATTTTAGGAATTTGATCAAAAATCAGCTCCAGCAATATCGAGGCCATGTTTGATCAATACCTTTGCCCTGATGTCCAGCATCTTCAGGACTCTGTGGAAACAGGCAGGTCGAGTTTATTGACAATATGTTAGTACCAGCCGGCCTCATTTGCAAATGTAGAATCAGTCTACCCTCCCAGCGACAAGTTTACAGCAGTGTTTCCAATGCCCACTACGTTTAGAGCTTCTACCGGGGTCTATGTCACGACAGTTAATCCCGGTCCTATCAAAACAGCCTTTTCCAGTCAGGCGTTACAATGACGTTCCTATGTAAGCAGTGGACAAATATATGCATGAGCCAGAACATAGCAAACCAGTATCAGTTCCTTTGGTAAAGAAATCAACACCTGTTGTTACCAATCAAACACAAGCTTCTTGCTTTTCAGAATGGCCAGGAAGATGGCGGCCAGTATGTTAACTATAAGTGGGTTTTATGACAGCTAATCTACAAGCCTAGGAAGGAGAATATCTACCCAGGCACTGTAGGGCAAACTTCAGTATAATCATATTTTCCTTTTCTTGAGTCACTTGGACAGAAAATCTTAGATTTGTGGTTTTTTGGGATTATGGGTTACTCTGTGGAAAAAGAATTCAAGCCGCCATCAGGCAAACTCAAGTGATTGCAAGCGCAAGGGCTTTTATTATGGCAATTGCAAGGCAGCAGACTTCTGCAAACATTGCCAGACCAGTCACTGATGCCATATCTGTCATAATGTTTTAGAGGTATGTGTGAGCCTGCTCTCTTGTGAATTTTCCATCTCTAAGATGTTCTCTGGTCAAAAGCATCCACGAGTTGGGCGCATTATGCATGCAGTGGTTTGGCTGGCCCAGAAAAGGCCCAGCAACTTGGCGGGTGAGGCATCAAACCCACAGCATAGGAGCTGCTAAGGTCCATCAGGTTCAGAAAGTGATTTAGATATAGATGGAGAAGTTGAGGATTATCAAGGGCTACGGATTTTACAAAACACAGGCCAATGAATAAAACTACTAGCTGGGCTGAAAAGATGCTTGAAATGGACTGTGATACATAATCTCATACCGGGACATGGCACTGGCACTGTGTGGTGCTGGACAGGCAAGCACTAAATCTATCACTAAGCAATCTTCCTGGGGAATATTTATGGCAGAAAGAAATGTCAGAAGCCTGGGCAGCCGGTCAACTACGCTATGTAGTTGTTTCAGTACCTAGCTTCAATTTGTAATCTTGGTGTCAGCGACTTTTGAAATAGGTTTACATTTTACTCAGAAAACATGTTTGGTCGTGTGGCGGGTGCACTTTCTAGTTCCATCAGCTTTTTATGCTAAAATCAGCTTGGCTAGAAGCGGGATGTGACTGTACGATTAAACTGAAGCGAGTATCTTTTGTGGGGCCAGGGGTTTATGTTCATATGTTTTGGCATATTTTTGGATATACCAGGTTCAAAACATTACGCTCCATTAATAGCATATTGGCTGGGCTTTGTATATCGGCTTATGTGTTATCAACTTTGGTACATTCAAACTTATTAGGCTTACTGTTGGTCCATTTTTATATGAAATTAGGCCCTAGAAACAATATTTTACTGGTTCTATATGCGCTTAGGTGCTATTGGACTATCACGCCTATATCTGGCTCTAGTCTTCTAACAGATGAGTGCCAGACATACTAAGCTCTTTTTACTAGCGAAATGGTCTCTTCTACGCCTATTTTTTATCTTGGCTACTTTCTAGCTGATTATAGACATATAGGTTATTTAAAAATGCAGAGCTTTACTTCTCTCAAGTCTTTTGCTAGTAGCAGAGGTCTTCCAAATTACTTCAGGCAGGGATTTAGGTAAAACTTGCATATATTCAGACCCCAGTTTTTCTTCTTTCAATTGGCTATTAAAACTAGATGGAAGCAAGAAAAAACTGAGAGACATTTAAAGACTGTCTCTTTATTTTCTTCCTTCATCCCATCTTCATTGAGTTATCGCCTTCTTAATTTCCAACTCTGCAGAAGTGGGAAAAGGGCCGTTATGGGTCTTCTTCTGACGATTATGACTCAGCCGACACAGAATTAGTGATCCGCTGGCAGAAGGTTAAGTTATCGCTTCCAAAAGATTTGGCATGTTTAAGATGAATAGTTACTATTTCTTTATATCTTGAATATGACATGGTACAATAAAACTCATAAAATTTTCTAGTAAAATGGAGTTAACAGAACTGGTTAGAAAGGAAATCTTGTAGGCTATCATCATTTAGCATAGATAGAGCAAAGAAGTATTCTCGTTTACCGTGTGCAAAGCCTAAATTTTTCTCAAGTGCTAGTTAGCTCCATCGTCGTCCTTCAGTAGTCATTGAGAGTAGAAACGTCATACGAAGAAAATATCTAACCTCCCAACACAGCACGAGCATCTTACTAAACTTTGCAAAATCACATTGTGGGACGAAAGACGCGAAATAGATCATCATTTAAGCAATACACGTCAAGCACCTATTTTTCTCGAGTTGCCAATGGTCTCTATACAGAAATAGAAGGCCGTTTGTGCCTACAGAATATGGGAAAGCTGTTATTAGTTATCAAACGATTTACAGAGCCATCTATCGCGGTCTAGCTTGACAACAAGCTTTCCGCATGGTGCTCGTGGCGTGATTCGCAAACTCCGTCATCTCGTGGGAAAACACGTCATACAGAAAGGTCATGTTGAAAATAGAGAGAAAAGTTGCCTGGCTCCTGCATACCGATTCATGAAAGCCGAAGAAGCAAAGCAAGCAGAACTGGGATCAGGGTGATTGGGAAGCATGAACTTACGGTTGCAGGGAAAACTGGAAAAGCTTGTTTGGTGAGCTCTGCTCGAGTCGCTATTCTCGTTCTCACCAAAATCAAGAAGGTAGCACGTCAAAGAAAAGCAAACTTGTCATAGCGGCTATGTGTGAAATCTTGGAGCCTTTTGCAGAAAGAAACCGTCATTCAGATAGAGAAGAATTCACGAGATCGTCAAGACTTGACCAATCAATTAAAGGTAGTCTATGCCAGACCCTCATGCATGCATAGCGAGGAACCAATAGGGCCCTGACAATGGATTACTACGAGAATATTTTCCCAAAGGGAGCGAGTTTAACATTCAGTGACAGACACCATTTCAGCTGTGGGAGGATAAACAATAATAGACGGCGGTCTACAACTGGAAAACACCTGTATAGTATGTTTTACGGCAAGGTGTGCACTGACTGACAAACGTTTCTAGTCAAATAGAAAGTTAGGCAAGAACACTTTTGTATGTCCTTTCTACGATTTCAGTGAATTATCCTTGCACATATCCTCCTTCAGCTATGCCAGAGCTGCTGCTAACTGGATAATTTTCTTTTGCCCATTTTGCTATGCAGACTGCACTTCATTCATCCAGTTTCTTTATATCCTTTTATTACACCAATTTGCTGCTGGTTGTATTAAGAATGGTCAGGCATCTTGGTAGTCTTCTAAACCTAACGATGTTATTCCTCAGCAATAAGGCTTAGCTGAGGAAGGATGGATGCTGAGATCAATAGATCCATTAAGTTTTGTCTAACTCTAGCTCTCAATCCAACAGGCAATTCCCGTCTTGGAATTGGCTGTTAAAGTATTCGCTACTGGTCCTGAACAGATATAATCTGCGGAAAAATATTTAAGATATCTGTGCAAACAGTCAGCAATAAGTTTAACATCAGTAGATAGTCTAGTGGACATTACGACGATACCGAGCAGACTACTAAAATCAGTTTGACTTACACACGGATATTTACAAAACTTGCTCTTTATGAGGGTTTATATACTCTGATATAAAAGAAGTTCTTCCATTCTGAGTATTCTCATGATGCTGCTTTCAAAGAATTGGCATTATGTAAAATGTACGATTTTGTTCTTTTTGCTAAAATTGTCTGAAAACTTGAAGGTGAAGACAGGAGCAGTAGTGAGAGATCAAATTTAGGAAAATTAATCGAAACTAGTTTAAAGATATCAGGAGAAGAATCATTCGACATTTTGATTAAATTGTTGGAAGAACAGACTCGGATAAAAATTAAAGGGAGAGAATCAAAATCTAGCTGGCCAGTTTCAAGGAAAACTTGATTCAGTTTGTCTAAAGTCTTAAAGAGTTGTAATTCAGCTTGATGAACAGTTCCATCTCAATAGAATCTTCTAGATCTAGACAGATTGAGCTACAACAAGGATGGACAGCAATGATTTCATCAACTATCTGAGTTCGATGAGCGGGCATATCAAAGTCAGCATCTGCATATTGCAATAAATCTTTTGGGGAATTTTTGATTCAGGTGGCATCCTTCTTTTAAATAGGGTATAGAATCATAAGTAAATTTCATTCAAATCTTCCATTCAACACTTTCCTTTAGGAGTGTTCTGAGGACTACTGAAAGAATATCCTCAGCGCCTTCTATTCCTTGATTAACAATCATATAGCCATCTTTATTATCGATAAGCTGGTAAACTTCACTGTTCTTTGGTATCATTTTTATATCACCTAAAGATAAAGAAGCCAGCATCTAATTTTTCCGTCACCCGAGTAATTAGAAATTCTTCTTTGAGATAGTCTTTTAAAAAAGAAAGAGCGTTTTCTTTAGAAATTTCTTTAGGGATGATGTAAAGTTTAAGCCCCTGAAGAGTGAAAGTCCATTCTAAATTTTTTAAATCTTTTTCAAGATTTGGCAAGATAAACTCTTGAACAATATCCTGATCTTCGGTAACTTTTAGTAAAAAGAATAAATTGTCAACCAAAGACGGAGTTCTAGTTAAGTATTTTTGATATTTAGTTAAAATTTCTAAGATTTTAGGATAATCTAAAGCTTGTATTTGTCTAGTTCTTTCGATGTGTTCCTGCCAGACTTTTTAAAGGTTGACCTTTATGTAGAATGATTCCACCATTAGCAACAACAGCATAAGGGCAGTCTTGAAGGGGGATAATGCGTGAGAACTGCGCTAGCGAGCGAGTTGTAATTGGAACCAAGTGGATATCACAGCGAGTTTTGACTTGAGCCAGTAATTCCAATGCTTTATGACTCTATAGGAGATTTCGTCCGGCTAGATGTTCTACACAAGACACAGTCTGATAATTTTTCAACAAACTTATTAGAATAAATGATGGTTCTGATCTAAATCAGTAGCAAAAAGCATAATATTCCTCTCTTTTGGGACTGATAGGTGTACAAATTTTAATAGAAAAACAAAAATTTCTTTTTAATTTCAAAGTAGTTATATTTAAAGCTTATTAAAGTTAGATTGATTATCTTAAATTTTTGGTCAAACTTAAATGACTTAAGAAGAATAAATTTTAGTTATCAAAGTGTGTAGTCATCAAACTATACCAATCTTACTATAAAAGAGCCGATAAGTCTAGTCTTGGAAGCATTTATAAAGAATCAAGTGAGATTATTGTCATGTATAAATTTTCCCTGTTCATGAAGCATTCATAGTCACTTCACTAAAAAGAGTGATAGTAAAGGCTGAAACACTAGTGTTTCAGCCTTTCTCTTTACTAACATTTATTTTGTAGAGAGCTTTTCGAATGAAGTCTATTGGGATAATCAGAACAGCAATCGCAAGAGCTACAATATAGTGTTCAATATCCATAGGAACAGTGTTAAAGACCTGTCCACCAAACTGAATGATTAAAGATTGAACAATAGCAATGGAAATCATGACAATTGAGAATTTTTTGTTTTTCGAAATATGTTCAAAAAACATTAAGACCAGTACTGCGAGTATTGAGGGAATTGAAGATAATCGCATAGATAAACACAGTAAAGGTGAAGGTAGTCACCATTTCAAAGTTTCCAGTTCCATTAGTGATGAAATCTTGAATACCAGCTACATTTTTAAGAATAGCTAGACAGACAAGAGTAATGAAGATACTAGCAACTCCAATAGCAGACTTCATATATTTTGTCAGAATATTAGCTTTTTTAGCTACTGGCTTTTCATTCATATACCGTTTTAAGGTAGGGTTCTTCACCAAATGCCAGAGCAGCTAGAGTATCCATGATGAGGTTAATCCAAAGAATTTGAATAATTGTAAATGGTTCTTTCAGACCAAAAGAGGAGAGAGAAGAGACATAGCAATAGTAGTTACGTTAACTGTCAGCTGGAAAATAATGAATTTGCCAACTGATTTGCTCATTGTCCGACCGTAAAGTACAGCTTTTTCTATAGAAGTCAAACTATTGTTTAAAATAACTATATCAGAAAGCTCACGGGCAACTCAGTTCCATCCCCATAGAGAAACCAACATCAGCAGCTTTAAGAGCAGGAGAGTCATTGACACCATCACCGGTCATACCACAAAACCATATCAAGATCTTGTGCTGCTTCAATTAAGCGCTTCTTATCCATTGGTGAGGCACGACTTACAACTTTTCATATTAGGGAGTTGCGCTTTTAATTCTTACGTCGAGAGGTTCTCCTAGCTCATCATAGGTTAGGACTAAGTCTGTATCACTGGTAACAATTCCGGCTTCTTTAGCAATAGCGACAGCTGTTTCTTTTGCGATCCTGTAACCATAACTACATGAACTCCAGCCTTATTCATTGTTTCAACAGTCTGTTTAATGGAATCTACATTGTCTCGAATACATACAACAGAAATCAAGATTTTGTCTGCTCCCTTTTCTTAAGGATAGCGAGAAGGCGCATAGAACGATTAGCCTGTTCCAAAGAGATAGCAGAGAATTTATCTTTATCAGCTGCAGTAAAAGCGGTCTTATTTCCGTCTTTATCAAGATAGAAATGACAATCGTCTAAAATAAATTCTGGTGCTCCTTTGATGTAAATTTCGTCTGACTTGGTTGTAACACTAGCATATTTTTGTGAGAATTAAACTGTTCTTTTTCAGCACTAGTGTTTTGTATCAAAATCTAGAGATTGCAGGTCTGATTAGGAAATCTAAAAGCGCACGGTCAGTTGCGTTACTTCCGACAGCTATACCGTCTGCAACATTAGCGTCATTATTCAAACCAATACCATGAATAACTTGCTTGAGTAACTTTTCAGACATACTAGAGAAATCAGCAGCAGAACTCTCATCGGTTGTCTCATAAAGAGTTCCATCGCCAAGGAAGAAATCAACAACAGATGTTTCCTCTGTAATTGTTCCAGTTTTATCGCTGAAAAGGATATTCATATAACCAGCTGTTTCAATAGTATCAGGATGACGAACTGAGAATATTCTGAGCTAACAAGCGGCCTGAGTTCATAGAAGATACAAGAGCCAGCATCATTGGCAATCCTTCTGGAACAGCCATGATAATGATAGTTACTGCAAGAGGATTGTTTCAACTAATAAGAAATAGATGAGAGATTTAAATTATTTTGCGCATTTGCATGAGTAAACCAAGAATAAGATTGATGACAGAGTGCGCAGCACCAGCACTGTATCCAAGAACACAATAGTATCTGCTAGTTTATTCAATTTCTCTTTTGATGGAGAATCTTTCCATCCTCTTGGAAGAGGTATTGATGCTTCAAGAACAGTATGGTCACCAATATCAGTTGCTTCCTTAACAGCTTCACCAGATGTTACGACAGTTCCACGGAAAAATTTTAATTCTGTAAAGAGGTCCTGACTATCTGGTTCTACATGATCACCCAGCAATTTTTGTAGCGTCTTCACTTTCTCCATTCAAGACAGCTTGATTTTCGCTAATTTCCCAGAAGAATAATACCATCAACAGGAATTTTATCACCAGTTTGAAGTAGAATTTGGTCTCCTTTGACAATATCATCTACTAAAATTTCTTTAAGTTTACTGTCACGATAGACTTTAGCATTAGTTTTGCTAGCTTCTTCTTGTAATGTGATTGAACTTTGCTCATTTTGATATTGTCGAGATGAGCAGAAAATCCTGTTGACAGGAGAATGGCGAAAATTAAGGAAATTGCTCTTACCAATCGTTGCCTATAATACCTGGAAAATCATACTGATAAAATTGAAAATAGTTTTTGAGACCTAAAACTGCAAGTAGAATCAAAATCCACTGGTCTTTAAATGATTCAATAAAAATGGAAAGTGATGGCTTTACTGAAGTTTATTGTCACCATGAGCTGATTTACTTGCTGCAACCTCAGCTGAGCTTAGCCCTTTAAAGTTATTCATTTGGTTTATTTGTCCTTTCTAAAATAAAAGGCTGAGACAATAGTGTTCAGTCTCTTTTTCGCATGTCAATAAAAACTTGATATGGCTACTGTTTGTCTTTAGCTAAAAGTGCAGCTATACCATTTAAATCAGCCTGTTTTTCCCTTCACCGATGGTGTGGAAAGCCCAGTTGAACCATCTCTTACGAGTTCTGCAAAGACAACAGCTGTATCGGTCGAATAATCATCTTTCAGCTGGAATTTACAAAGTTCAGAATTGTTCTCGACATTAACTAAGCGAACATAGGAATTATTAACCATTCCGAAAGTTTGGCGGCGGGCGATAGCCTGATCGATGGTAATAGCACAAATGATTTTATAAGGATACTTGGTGAGAGGTAGCTAAATCAAGCTGATAACTTCATCATCACCATCTCTGCTGCAAGCACGGTTTATCACCATTTAAGTAAATCCAGGGGCAGTTTTGTTATTATAAAAATGACATCAGCTAGCAGGAAATTTGTACCTGCTTCATTTAATAGAATGCAGAAATATCAAGATCAAAATCTGCACCACCGGCAGATACGTCCCAACCAACGCACAAGTCAACACATGAGCCAGAGCAGCTTTCCTAAATTTAGGATAGTATCTAAATCAGAGATACACTCCGTTGCAGGAGCAACTTCAGTGGGTGTTGGAGTAGGATTGGCAGGTCCGTCAAGTGAGGTGAAATTAATAGCCATGAGAGATTCCTTTCTGATTAACGGTAAGATTTTTCAATGTCTTGGATTGAAGCGTTTGGGTATTCTCCAACTGCTTTGAAAGTCCAACCATTGACAGTGCGTGTAAGTTCAGCAAATTTAACGGCCGTCGCTTTACCACCATCTTCTGATAAGTAGAGCGAGCGATTTTCTTTTCAGGACGTTGTGCCTGATCAACTAAACGAACGTAGGCATTCTTTACTTGGCTAAAATATTGTTTGCGATTTTTACCAGAATAGATAACAACTGCTACAACGATTTGAGCCACGTCTGGATGAATATTATTGAAATTCACAAACATGTTTTCATCATCACCGTCACCAGCACCAGTAAGGTTATCATGATCTCAACTGAATACTGTGAGATTTCTTTTTCACCGAAACAGACAAGACCATTAACTGAACGGGTCAAAATGACCAGAAGCATCAAGAAGGAAGGCGCAAAGATCAAGGTCGAGTCGAGCCAAAGAAACTTGTCTTAACATCCATCCTGCTGATACTCGGATATTTTCTAAAGAGAAATCCGTTTTAGAAAGATTAAGGAAGTCATTCTTTGCGAGGTTAAGCATGCCTCCTTTATTTAAATCGAGTGTAACTTCACGCCTTCCGTACTAACTGTTTGAATGGGTGTGTTAGCAGCAGGAGCTTGAGTTTGTTGCTCATCTCCACCAAATAATTTACCAAAAAGTCCCATAATATTTTCCTTTCTATTTTTCTTCAATTACATATGCGAGACAAGAGGGTTGGTTGAGGTCAGCAATAGCTCCCTCCTCGATTGCTTCAAAGGCCCAGCCATTAGCTGTCCGACTAAGAGAACAAGCTGTTACAGAAGTATCAGCAGAATAACTGTCACTCAATTCATAGCGGCAGATTTCCTGTTCGTTATTATCAGCATCTAGGAGGCGGACGAAAGCATTTTTAATCATGCCAAAAGTCTGACGTTTAGTGACTGCATCAAAAATAGTAATGAAGAAGACAATTTTCTTAATTCGAGGTTCAATTGCATCGAGATTAATTTGGATTCGTTCATCGTCCTTTCGCCTTTCTCCAGTACGGTTATCACCTTCAAGACGAATTCCAGCTGCAGACATATTATTGAAGAAAATAACATCATTTGGTACTTGTGCAACGCGGCCGTTTTCTTCAACTAAGAAGGCAGCTAAGTCAAGGTCAGCAGTGGGTCCAGCAACAGCCATATCCCATCCGCCACCTAGAATACAATTTTTTAATGCAGGAGCCTGCTTTGTTAAATCTAAAACGCTCCCTTTAGAGAGGTTAAGAGGAGCAGCAGAGCTGCCAGAGTTTAAAATGAGTGAAATCCATATAGATATTCCTTTCTGAATCATAATATTTTTAAAACTCTTTAGCTTAAGGAAAGCTAGTAAGAGTTATTACTACCATATCTTAAGTGATATCAATGACCGCTTATAAAACCTTTTTCAGCCATGTCAGATTTCATATGTTCTAACTCAATAGAATCACTTTTTCGCTTTTCAGCAATTTGATTATTGATCTGCTTGGTTTCTTCAATTCCTTTTTTGATTGTCTCATAAGTTGTACGAAGAGTCTCCATTTGAATAGAGCTCACCAGTCATACGAGCAATATTAACAGATTGATTAGCAGTATTTTTGTGCATTACAGATTAGAAGTTCATTTGTTTTTCATCCAATTGTTTGATAGACTTAGCTTGAATTTCCTGTCTTTTTAATTGAATAGCTTGAACCAAACATTGCTTGAAGATTGGCAATGTGATAATAAAGGAAGAATTGATTTTCCGCATCAGATTAAAGTTAGACATTTGCATGGTCTCGAATCATAGGACAGGTTTGCATGGCCACGTTTTTCAGCAATTTGCAAGTCATAAGTTCGTTGAGCGAGCATATCTTTAATCATGCTCAGTTTTTGCTGTTGAGTTTGTTTTTCTTGTTCTGTCATATCCGTGCGAGGCTAAGACCTGCTTACTGTACGCTTCAATTTCTTCTGAGCGATCTCGCCAGCAACAATATATTTTTCTAATTCTTCATAGTAGGCCACATTCGTTTTTATATTGTTTTTCCAAATTTTTCTTGGGTTTGGTGAATCTGAACTTCATATTGCTTCAATATGGTATAAATCTGATCAACTTCTTTACCCATATCTTCATATTTAGCAAAAAGTTTATCAATATTATTCCTTATTTTACCAAATAATTTTTGCAGAGCAGATGCTTTTTCTGGATTTTTCAATTTCTTTAATATCGAATTTATCCATGATTTTAGTGAGTTGGACGAGCATTCGAGAAACTTCCTCTGCATCTACTCTCGCATAGAAGATAGTAGAGCATCAGATATTTGAGAAATCCCTTCACTCGGTTTTTGACCGAAAGCCATAATTGAGTTGACATTAGTAATATCAATCTCATTGGTGAGGTTCTGAACCTCAGGCAGTGATCTCAGCTTCTGCTAGTAGCTAAATTGTCAGCTAGGACTTCTGGTTTAGCAAGTTCAAGTTCAGTTGATTCAATCTCTTGGGAGTCGAATCAAAACTTCCTGTGTTGATAGGCATATTGTTTCCTTTCTTTAATTAAAAAGTTTACTGAAGAAATTTTGTTTTTCTGCTTTCGTTGAATAGCTTGGAAAACTTTGCTCATAGTTTATAACATCTAACCTGATAGTGTTAAAGTACTCTGCATTAATATAAGAGTTCAGATCAGATAAGCCAGCAGGTGAAAAATGATGATATCAAAAACCAATTTTTCCAAGATAAGCAAGGACATAGCAAGTATTTTTGATAACTGAGTTTCGCCTTCCAAGAAAAAATACAATCTTGGGGTATAAAAGCCAGTAAAATCAAAGCTATCTATGAGTCGAATTACTCTTTTTATCCAACTGTAGAATCAACAATGCAAAGTTTAATATTTCTTCTTTGGATACTGTCAATGGTTGTTTGAATAGTCGAGTATCAGCAATGGTTTCGTTAATCTTATTGAGAAGGAATTTTTCTGTTTCATCGTTATAAGGAGCATAGCGATAGAATGGGAGCTTCATAATCTCCTCAATATCAAAACTTCCATTACTGAGTTGACAAAACATAAGCTGATACTTGTCGGAATCATTAATTTCGTGAGTAATCAGTTCATCACCATTGGATGTTAAAACGAGCGTATTATCAGACGAAGAGCAGATATTGACCAAATGGGCATACTTGTCAATTGGATTATATTCTCCCTCTATTTCAAAAAAGAAATGTGGGACATAGACTGTTTTCTCAACGGTCTTAAATCCGTTCCGAACTTTTGCGGGTGCGTTCCAATTTTGTTCTACATCAATTAAAGTTGAATTGAAGAAAATGGGGCTTGTCGTTCCATTTCGGAACTGCCAAGGCCTATAAATGCCAGAATTTGTAAATAACTGTTCTTCAATTTGTGTTTCTATATCCAGTGTAATTGAACGATTTTCCTCTATAATTTGTCCATTTTTAGCTCTTTCTGTCCAACTTTGGATAGGCAGGATTTGAGTGTTTTTATGGACAGTACTGATTTGATCAGAGTCAACTTGAGCAAAATTTTCATCATCTTTTAGTGGATTGATATAAATGACATCAAATCCAAAGCGATTTAGTAACAGCAAGAAATATATATCGTGTCTTGAAATACTACCATAGTAGATGCACTTGTTTGTAAGGTAATCTCTATCTTGATAGGATAAGCTAAAAATATGTAAGTATGCATAGAGTAGCATTTTGCATATAAAAATTATTTTCTCACGCTGTTATTCAGGAAATTTTCTTGACGGATAGCAGGTTTGTTATATATTCAAGAGAAATCAGAAATTGGTGATTGAGCTCTGCATCTTCAAAGAGTGTAATATCCTGACTGGCTATTTGACTAACTTCCATTGAAGCAAGCTCGTTTTTATGCTGTTAATGAAATCAAAAATCTGCATCCATTGGGATTTGGCCGTCAAAGTAAATAGTGTGGAGTTGAATCCTCTTGAGCTTTTTACCAAAATAGTTTTTAATACACTATCATATTTACTTTGATTTTTCAACCCCGATATATCGTGTAAAAACAGGAGCGAAAGTGGCTAGTATTCCTTTCGTTCTGTGATTGAACGCCAAAGTTCAAAGGGCAGATTTTGCAGACTGGTCGACATGAAATATACCTGCTTTCTACGATTATAATGTCACATCTTTTGTCTTCTTTGTATAAAAAGTTAAACGAAGAGTGCAGATGGTTTGCTTTGTACCTCCTAAATCACTGGAGATAGCTTATTAAAGTCTGCTCTCCCTGCTTTTTATAGATACCATTGTATATTTATAAAATGGTCTTTGTCAAGAGATAAACTATAAATCAGCGACTTCCTTTATAATGCCACAAACATTATATTTCTGTAAGTTGACATATTCGATTGGGATCTGCTTTTCTTCACATAATTGAAGGATATGTTTAAGGTATTTTTGATTAGCCTTTCTCGAATTAATACCCTGTCTGGAAGACGCTCAAGCAGAACTCTAGTTGTCTCACCAACTCCTGGTTTTATTTTATTGATATCACTAATGTTGTAGGATTGGGCGATTTTCTTAACTTCGTCCAAGCCTTTGAAATCCTCATTGAGCTCTTCTTGTGAAGGATTAAAATAATCTAATTGAACTTGGTCAAAATAGGATTGCACTTTATCTAAGAATTCCAATGAATGGTCGTAAGCTTCGTTTTCTGCATAATAAACGGCTCCGTGAAGCTCGTCGTCACTCATTTCTTTTTAATTTGACCGTCCTGCTGACGAGGGCCGCTGACAGTAGCATTTAAGCAAGCGCTAGGAATTAAAAAGTCCTGACGAGTACCATAAAGCGGTGTTACCGAAGCTGGATCACTGAGTACAGCTAGAGTAGGATCAAGTTCGGAAAAGAGTTTATTTTCCTCTGCTAACCTCTGGCAGGCTTCTTCTGAGGACAGTATTTATTGCTCCTTTTCCAACCCAACCATCCACGAATTGAATATCTTTAGGATGGTGCTTGTTGGCTATAATATTCATGGCAGCTATGTCAATCCCTTTACCTCTAATGATAGAAATACTATAATGTGGAACATCAAGCTGATATTTATAGTGAAGGTACCTTTTATTAGAATACCCATAGGAGTCCTGCCTTGCTAAGGAAAACTAAAACAAGATTTTCTCCTTTTTCTTAAAAATCTTTTTCAGAAAGACTTACTATAGCGTTAGCAGATCTCAAAAAGAAAGAGAGTTGCGAGGCTTTCTTGATAGATTTTCATATAGCGCTCTGTTGGGCATATTCTCAGAGGTAGCATTTCGGAATAATGAACGCCCTGTTGATTTAATTCTTTCTCTTTCAGCAGTGTCTAATACAGGAACCTTTCCACGCACATCTTGTAAGAGGATGGTTACATCGGATTCAGGGTAACTAGTTTTTACTAAATTCATAAAAGCCTTTCTTATTGTTTAACAAAAATTAGTGTTTGCTTACTAAAGGGCTGCAGTTTATTTTTGAAGAGCTGCTCGAAATTCATCAGTCATAACCTCATAGACGATGATAATTTGGTCATAATGACGTTCAATATCGTAAAGGAAAGTCATTCTATTCGTTTCGTAAGCACTGGCCAAAGCTATGCCGTTATGGAAAAGATAGTTGTCTTCACTGGAGAGGGAAATAGGACTTCTTGTAGTGGAGCGAACCTCTGCATCAAGTTCTTGGGCTAGCCTAATTGGTAACCACATGTTTTCCTCAGTTCCAATGACAGCTATTGTTTCTTCTTTAGATTTCCGAGAGACTTGCGAAGTCAATCGATTTAGAGCAGTTTCTTGGAAGACTAAAAACTCTTCTTTAGTGAGACCTGTTCGAGGATTGAGGTTGTCAGATAAATGATAGTGAACGTCTGAAGTTAGTCTTGGTTTTTCAGTGTTGTTTCTTTTTCAGTTCCATGAGAGGAGTATTATCTCTCATTTGTCCACTGACTCAGGTATATCCTTTTGATTTCTTTTTCTTGAAAAATCTTACGATTCTTTGTATTTTGCCAGTTTAATATAGAAGCGGCTGCAAAAGAAATACCGTCTTTAACTTTTTGAAATTTTTCAATAAAGTTAACAATTGTATTTCCTGTTGTTATTTCATCTTCGATAAACAAGACAGTATCGTAGTCAGGAATATCTGAGCGATAATATAATTTTTGTGTACTTGCATGTGAATGCTCTTCTTCGAAAAGAGATATTTTGGATATCTGTGTTAATGCTTTCTCGAGTAGTCTGTAAATAAAAAGACAGTTTTCAGATCTTTATTTTCCAAGGCCATATGCATGATTGCCTCAGGCGATCCCAGTAGCCGTCTCTGAAAAACCAACAACAAAATACGCTTGTCGAGAAGGAATTTGCCTTTTATTTCTTGATATAGTTCGTAAAATAGCTGCAGCGTGTTATGGGCTTTAACAGGATAATGCTTAGCTTGATATTTATTAACAAATAAATAGTCTCGATTGGGGATTATTATTTCGCTTGCAAATAGCAACCATATCATTGATAACAGAAGGAACTCTTATTTTCTTCTATATTAACAAAATCTTCACTTTTAAAAGATAGGTCATTATTATTCCTTTCAAAGTTTGCAATTAATTAACCCTTATTGTCTTAGTATATCACTAATTATTTCAACTGTCATTTTTATACTTCAGACAAATCTTGACAATCTTATTGAGGATATTGGATATAATAATAAAAACATTATAAAGGAATTTTTCCTATGTTTAAACGTCTCACAGCAGCAGCTGGCTTTTACCAATGAGCTGGAAAAAGCTGAAAGTCACTCATCGCAACAATCGGACCTTGGATGCCTATCATTTTTGGAGAATTCTGCGGAGCATAGTTGGCAGGAGCGCCCATGGCGCTAGTCTTTTTCGAGATATATCCCTAAGAAGTCAATCTGGAAAAGGTCTTGTCTATGTTATTGATTCATGATTTGGGCGAAATATATGCTGGCGATACCTTTATCTTTGACGACCTGGGCAAGCGATTCTTACGATAGAGACTGGACTCCTTGAAAAATCAGTTTGAACAAGCTGCCATCAGATCATCAGGATTCCTTTTTGAGAGCTCTGGCAGGAATTTGAAACCGGCATTAGCATAGAGGCTAAATATGCTCGAGTGCTGGACGCTCTGGTTCCTCTGCTCAATCACTTGGAAGTTGCTCAGCCCCATAGCAATCCTCATGGCCTGACCAAGTCGCAGGTTATTGCGAAAAATCCTTTATCCAGAAACCTCTGAAACTCTTTGGGAATTGGCTCAAGAAGTCATTGAGCAAAGCGTTGCTAAGGGGCTTTACCTAGATGAGTGAGGCTGAGAACCTTGCTCGAAGATAAGAAGTTTGAGACTGGTTGAACCAGTCTTTTCATGTTATAATATTCAGACAAGATTGAACGGAGAAAGTGTTTCACTCTATCATGATTAGCTCAAAATACGACTGGCAGTTTGCCACTAATTTTACAGACGAAAAATTTTTAAAAAAAGGCTAAGAAAGCTGGGTTAGAGCCTGCCGCTGCCAGTCTTCTTTACCAAAGAGGTGTGCAGACTGAAGAAGCTTTACAGGAATTTTTGGAGCCTAGTTTAAACCAGCTTCATGACCCTTATGACCTGCATGATATGGAGCGGGCAGTGGAGCGCATTCGCTCAGCGATTGAGAATTACGAGCAGATTTTGATCTATGGCGATTATGATGCTGATGGGATGACCTCGGCATCTATTGTCAAGGAAGCCTTGGGCAGCTGGGGCTGAGTGTCAGGTCTATCTGCCCAATCGCTTTACGGACGGCTATGGTCCTAATAGCAGTGTTTACAGTATTTTTATTGAAAAATCAAGGCATCTCGCTCATTATTACAGTGGATAATGGAGTGGCGGGCCTTGAAGCTATCGAACTGGCTCGAGCTCTGGGCGTAGATGTCATCGTGACGGATCACCACTCTATGCCTGAGGGCTGCCAAACGCCTATGCAATCGTCCATCCGGAACATAGCGGAGCAGATTACCCTTTCAAGCATCTGGCTGGCTGCGGGGTGGCTTTTAAGCTGGCAACAGCCTTGCTGGAAGAAGTCAAGTCGAACTTTGGACTTAGCGCCTGGCTACCATTGCCGATATGGTCAGTCTGACGGGGAGAATCGGATCTTGGTCAACACGGCCTTTCGTCCTCAAAAATACCCAGCGGGTGGGTCTTCAGGAACTCTTTAAAATCGCTGGTATTCAGCCAGACGAACTGGACGAAGAAACGGTTGGTTTCAGCTTGCTCCCCGACTCAATGCTTTGGGACGATTGGATGATCCCAATCCAGCGGTTGAGCTTTTGACTGGCTTTGATGACGAAGAAGCTCGTGACATTGCGCTTATGATCAACCAGAAAAATGACGAGCGCAAGGAAATCGTCCAGCAGATTTATGAAGAAGCACAAACCATGCTGGACCCTAAGAGACCAGTGCAGGTGTTGGCCAAGGAAGGCTGGAATCCCGGTGTGCTAGGGATTGTCGCTGGGCGCTTGCTGGAAGAGCTGCACCAGCCAGTCATAGTGCTTAATATCGAGGATGGTATTGCTAGGGGAAGCGCCCGCAGTATTGAAGCGGTCAATATTTTTGACGCCTTGGACAGCCATCGTGATCTCTTTTCTGGCCTTTGGCGGCCATGCTGGAGCAGCTGGGATGACTCTCGAAGCAGACAAGCTGGTGGCGCTTGCTGACATCCTGACAGCTTACATCTTAGACAATGATTTGGATTTGACTGGCAAAACTGCTCTGTACTTAGACGAGAGCTACACCTGCCAGAACTGACCCTGGATACACTCAAAAAGCTTCGAAAAACTGGCGCCTTTTGGTATGGGACACATAGAAGCCACTTTTTACCTCAAAGATTTTAAAGTGGATAATGCTCGGACTATGGGGGCTGGCACTAGCCATCTCAAGCTGAAAAATTTCTCAGGAAGATGCATCTTTTGAAGTAGTAGCTTTTGGTCGACGGGAATCTGGCAACAGAGTTTGCCCAAAACCAGAATCTAGAGCTAGCCGTTAGCCTCTCTGTCAATAAGTCGGAATGGACAGACCAGTCTCAGCTCATGCTGGTAGATGCGCGTGTTGACGGCGTTCAGCTTTTTCAATATCAGGAAAAATGCGACGCTGCCCTGACAAGGTTCCAGTCTTGCGTTTCACAGAGGAGTTGCCAGATTTGACAAATAGCAGAGCAGTTGTGGTTTATGACCTGCCCGATGATTTGCAGGACTTGAAGAAGATTCTTCAGTCTCAGGATTTTCGAAGCAATTTACTTTAAAGAATGAGATTACCAAGCCATACTATCTGACAGGTTATGGTACTCGTGAGCAGTTTGCCAAACTTTACAGACCATCTATCAATTTCCTGAGTTTGACGTTCGCTATAAGCTCAAGGAACTGGCCGCTTACCTGAAAATCGACCCAATTCTCTTGGTCAAATATGATTCAGATTTTTGAAGAGCTGGGCTTTGTCAGCATCACAGAAGGCGTCATGACGGTCAATAAAAGAAGCAGAAAAGAAAGAAATTGAGAGCAGTCACATTTACCAAGACCTCAAGCGCCTGGTCAAAGAGCAAGAACTCATGGCTCTGGGCACCAGTGCAGGGAGATTTACGACTATCTCATGGATTGCTAGGAAAAAGGTCTCCTTGTTTTACAAATCTTTCATATCTAAAAATATTTGAAAGTCTGCTAGAGCCTTTTTGAATAAAACATGGTATAATAGAGAGTAAAAATTTTTTGAAAGAAAGAACATTATGAATTTAAAAAGATTATATTGCAACTATTGAAAACTACCCAACGGAAGGAATTCTCTTCCGCGATATTAGCCCTTTGATGGCTGATGGAAATGCTATAGCTATGCTGTTCGTGAAATTGTACAGTATGCGACTGACAAGCAAAATTGACATGATTGTTGGTCCAGAAGCACGTGGCTTTATCGTAGGCTGTCCAGTTGCCTTTGAATTGGGAATTGGCTTTGCTCCTGTCCGTAAGCCTGGCAAACTTCCTCGTGAAGTTATCTCAGCTGACTATGAAAAAGAGTATGGTGTAGATACTCTGACTATGCATGCGGATGCGATCAAACCTGGTCAACGCGTTCTGATTGTCGATGACCTTCTTGCGACTGGTGGAACAGTTAAGGCGACCATTGAAATGATTGAGCGCCTTGGTGGTGTAGTGGCTGGCTGTGCCTTCCTCATCGAGTTGGATGAGCTCAAAGGTCGCGAAGCAATCGGCGATTATGACTACAAGGTCTTGATGCACTACTAAAGATATAGCTTATTACTATATCTAGTTAGAGAAAAAGTATAATTGAAAACTATATCTCCTTTGAGTATAATAGGTATATTAAAACAAAAAGGAGATATTTTCATGCCTATCAAGATTGATAAGAAGCTTCCCGCAGTTGAAATTTTTAAGCTCTGAGAATATCTTTGTCATGGATGATGACCGGGCAGATCATCAGGATATCCGCCCCTTGAATATCTTGATACTCAATCTTATGCCCCAGAAAATGGTGACGGAAACTCAGATTTTTGCGTCATTTGGCCAATACGCCCTTGCAGCTGACCATTGAGTTTCTTTTATATGACTTCTCATACGTCAAAGACCACCCAAGTGGAACACATGCAGACCTTTACAAGACTTTTTGATGAGGTCAAACATCGTTTCTTTGATGGCTTGATTATCACAGGAGCGCCAGTAGAGCATCTGCCCTTTGAGGCGGTAGACTATTGGGAGGAATTCCAGCAGGTGATTGAATGGTCCAAGACTCATGTCTTTTCGACTTTACATATCTGTTGGGGAGCACAGGCTGGCCTTTATGCCCGCTATGGCGTGGATAAGCACCAGATGGAAGAGAAACTTTCGGGTGTTTACGAGCAGTCGGCTCCAAGCAATAATCTACTTTTCAGAGGTTTTTGATGATGTACTGTCATCGCCTCATTCGAGGCATACAGAAGTACTGAAAGAAGACATTCTGAATCTGACCAATCTAGAAATTCTCTCTGAGGGAGAAAAGACTGGCTTGTCTGTTTTGGCGAGCCGAGACTTGCGAGAGGTGTATAGCTTCGGTCATATGGAGTACGACCGTGATACCCTTGCCAAGGAGTATTTCCGTGACTTGAAGCGGGCAAGGATCCTCATATTCCTGAGAATTACTTCAAGGATGATGATGTGAATACGACTCCTTGTTTGCGCTGGAGTTTGGCGGCAGCTCTCTTTTTCAGTAATTGGGTCAATTATGCAGTCTATCAAGAAACGCCATTTGATTGGCAAAGTCCAGAGAATGATGCATCCTTCTTTGCTTATTTATAAAGAGGTACTATGACTTATTTAGCAGCTTACAAAAATGGCAACTTGGTTCTTCCAAGTGCCCTCTTTTTGCATTTTAAAGACATTTTTGATTCCAGTGATGATTTTTGGTCTGGCAGTTTTTCTAGTTTGCAAAAATACCACCTCATTGGAGGAATTTTGCGCCCAGTCAGATTGCGGAGCATATTGGCAAGACCTTGTCCGAGGTCAATCGTTCCATGTCCCATCTGACAGAAAAAGGCTTGCTCCAGTACAGAACCATTGAACTGAATAGGGGAAATTGAAGCGATTTTTGATGCTTCGCCAGCCTTAGAAAAAGCTAGATGAGCTTTTTGGAGACTTCGATCCTACTGGGTCAGGCCAGTGTCGGATGGTAACCTTCTTAAGGAACTGGTTGAAACCTTCCAGCAAGAATTGGGCCGTCTTGACCCCCATTTGAAATTGAGGACTTTGACCAAGACCATTAAGGACGATCAAACCAATCCAGATTTGAGTCAAGTCTGCTTTACGCGAAGCGGTTTTCAATGGCAAGCCTAATTGAAATATATCCAGGCCATCTTGCGTAATTGGCGGCGGGAAGGTACAACCCAAGCTCAGGTAGAAGCCAAACGGGCGGAGCGTGAAGCAAGTAATCCACAGAATGTAACGGTTTCGGATGATTTTCTTAATGCCATGAATTTGTGGAAGGACTAGTTACAAGTAAGTGCGGTGGGGCTGTGCGAAATGTTTGAAGATTTTGCTTTTCTTTCTACTATCTAGTTTCAGATTTAAAGATCTTCAAGTCATTATAAATAGTTCCAACTCGAGTGATTGCTCAGCAACCGCTGGCCATTGATCAATTATCAACCATATTAATAGTTTCTGAACATAATAAGACGAGACTGAAACATTTTTGTTTCAGTCTCTTTTTTGTTTTAGAACCTATGATTTTGAGGAATTGTGATATAATGAAAAGGTATTTTTGGTAATTCTATAAATAAAAGGAGAAGCGAAGATGGGGACAAATTAAATCAAACACTATTTCAGCTGGATCTCATATTAGCGAGCTAGTTGGAGTTGATACTAGCAATGCACAAAATCAACAAGTTGAATTTTTCTATACAACAGGGATTGCTGGAATGGAAGCTGGCGTCAAGCCTGCAATCAAATGCTGCAGGCTATCAGTGACTTCAGTTCGGCTGTCTTAACTCAGGCCAATAAATTTCCAGAAATTGCTGCAAAAATTGAGAAACGTGATATAGAGCAGGCTAAGCGCTGGGAGAGTTGAGATGAAGGCAGATAAAAAGCGAAAAAGAACGCCAGGCACTTTACGATTCTCAAAGTTGACGAAAAAGAAGACAAATTTATGGCTCTCAAACATCAATACGAAGATTCTCTAGTAAACTTTATGACGGATTTCCAATATTTGACGACTCGAATGGAAAATCTACTTTATGAGTATCCGCAAAATACTGCTTCCTCAGTCGTGATTTATCAGAGACTCAGCATCTTAACCAACAGGTTAAGAACTATGTGGATATTCAGATGGATGAACTAGAAAAGCTCGATCGTCAAACAAGAAAGACTCTGGAAGAGGAGCGAGAGAAACTGACCAAAGAAAGGAATAGTCTGCCATGGGAGTGAAATATAGTGCAACAGATTCAGCCCAGCTTATCCAAGCGATGACTAGCAACCTGCAGGTAGCTAATCAGGTGACCGATCGTCTCATCTAGTGGCTGCGATCACTTGATTGCCTCTTTGGAGTCGGTGAGCTGCAGGGAGCGAGCTTTATACAGCGGGAAAAGGCTTATTTACAGAAATTATAATCCCTGCTATCAAAAAGCTACAAGCTGCTATTGATGATATTCAGGAGGAGCTGAATTCTTATAAATATGCTGACTCCACTGTATCTGAGTATGGAATACTGGATCTTGACTTGCTGAAAGAACAGCTGGAAACAAAACAGGAGATGCTGGAGAAAACCCAAGCTCAACTGGCAGAGTATCAATCTATACTTCGCCGGATTAGCGATGGCGTTGCAGGGAAATTAGCTGACAATCTGTCCAAGACGAATGCTCTGACAGTGCTGGAAAACCAGCTAAATATCGGTATTCGGGAAATTCAGAAAAAAATTGACAAGCTGGAATGGTTTGTAGGCTCAGGTGTCCCAGTATTTCACAGATAGTCTGCAGGTTTTGGGCTTGGCTATCCAAGGAGCGACGCAGCTTAGTCAGGTATTGGTAGACAGTGAGGGTAATTACTCTACTGATGGAATAGATATGAGTTGGTTTGCTAAGATGAAGGCTCAGAAGATTGAGACGGTTTCGAAGAAAAATTATCTAGAACCTAAAGAAAGACTGCTTCGAGCAGCTTCTCGCAATATGATGTTGTCTCGAGGAAGGAGATGCTTATTATCGGTCCCAACTTAAGGAAAAATTAAAAGGGTAAACCGCGTTCAGAATGGGATAAGATTATTGATGATTATAATCATACTCTAAAGATTGACAATGAAGGCAATATAATTGATATTTTTGATTTTTAGAGCCTATAAGGATCGTCATTATCAAAAAGATGATAACTTTTCTGTACTAAAAATGGAAAGTATGATGCTGACTATACTCATTTTGATTAACAAAAAGTTTGATGAACTAAAAAGCACAAAACTTTTGAAGCAAATTCAGTCGAATTTTGGAGTGGAGTAGCTCAAATATTCTCTGGATTGGGAGTTTACTTTGCGAGTGGCGCCCTTGAAGTCTTGAGTATCATGGCTGGTCCGCCAACAGCAGGGACAAGTATCGTAGCTGGTACGGCAGTATCTGTATCAGGGGTACAATATGGGAATGTACTGATAGCTAGTGGAGCAGTAACTAGCTTATCAGCTATCACAAAGACGGCCTTACAAAATGGCGAAATTCAGGTTAATTATTCTAGCAACTACGACAGCTGGCAGGCGACTAAACCGACGAGTAAGACTTTGGGACTGTTGAAGGAAAAGTAAAAAGGAAAGAAAGGGAATATTCGCGTAGATGCAGAACCCCATAGTGGTAAAGTTCAGATTCAGTCAGGGGGAGGGAAATCAGGTTATAGAGTTAATGCCCATAGGGGAATGGATGAAATTGTCGATGCAGCAAGTGCTAGAGAATGGATTGATGATATTTCAGAATTGAATAAATTATCAAATTATGAAAAAAATCAATTAGTCAAATATATTTTAAAAGCTGTTAAGTGGTTAAAATCATAGGAGGGAAAATGAAAGTTTACATCAAAGGTGATTACACCAAAGAAATTCCATTTGATTACATGGAACTAGCGAAAAGGATGTGGTTTGAGGAAAAAGATGGAATAGAGCCAGATTTGTCGTATGCTGGGTATCTAGAACTACCAATTGAGAAACTTTCTATTCATTTAGAATTAGACAAGAAAACTCATGATGATAGATGGAAAAAGTGTTCAGATTAAGGAAGGGATAAAATATGATTTTTTATCCCATAAGTCAGAATATATACAGTTAGACTATGAAGATGCTATCATGTCGGATTTTCGTGAGAAAGGTGAATGTTTAAGAACTGCTTTCTAAGCACCTTGACCTTTCACTGTTGATAAACGAGCTATGTATATTATGACCATTGAAATTGCGACTGCGATTGATGGTCAGATTAGTGAAGATGATAAAGAGAGCTGGTTAAGTGTGGAGGAATTTAAAAATCGGCATGAAGATATCCTTTCAATGAGTTATGAACAGGCTAACGAGCTGAGTTTGGAAGAAATTCCGTTTTATGGACGATGTAGAGACCCAGTTTGGGAAGAAGATGACCGCAGGAATGAAGAATACATCAAAATCCATGGTGAACCAGTTTATGATGACGAGGATGAATGAAATTATATTTAAAAAGGCGATTATACAAAAAGAGTACCTTATGGTTATCTGGAACTAGCTGGTAAAATGTGGTTTCCAGAAGATGAGCAAGTTTCTTACTCAAATGCTGGGAATAATGATGCATTACAAGAGGATTTTTCTGTAAATTTATCCTTGAGGAAAAGTACTGCGGATAAGCGATGGGATAGTGTCCCCTTAAAGGAAGGGGTACGAAGACTCTTTTCACATCTTGACGAATGTATTGAGATAGAGTTTGAAGATGCGTTTGCTACAGATTATAATGAAAAGGGAGACTATCTCCGTATTTTAACCACCCATCTAGAAGTTTTGACAGTTGATAAACGAGCCATGTACATTATGGCGCTTGAGATTGCAAAGGTGATTGATGGGCAAATTAGCGAGGATAATAAGAAGACATGGCTAACAGTCGAGGAATTTAAGAAAAAGCACGAGGCTATTCTATCTCTGACTTTTGAAGAAGCAAATGAACGAAGTTTGACTGAAATTCAAACGATGGATGTTGTAGACGACCCTCTTTGGGAGGAAGAACCACTCGTCGAAAAGAATACATATTGGCGCATGGAGGCGATATCTCAGATTTATGAGACTATATATCAAAAGTGATTTTACGAAAAAAATAGACTTCACAACTAGAGAGCTTGTTTTGGAAAGATGTGGTTTAAGGAACGGAATGGCAAGAAAAATAGGTTTCTCCAATGTTGGTGATGATGCTATGTTACAGGATGATTTTTACTTTGGTGTTCGGTTACACAAATGGTCTTCAGTTGACGAAAGATGGGATAAGCTCCTTTTATAATTCCTAGTAATCCTTGGTTGTCTTTGGAATATGAGAGTATAACATTGGAATTTGAAAAAACTTTCATTACAGAGTGAGAGAACGTGGAGATTATCTACGTATCGCAACATCCCATATAGATGTTTTAACAGTAGACAAACGTGCCTTATACATTATGGCAGTCGAGGTAGCTTCTGCTATTGACGGGCAGATCAGTGAGGATGACAAGCAGACCTGGATGGATGTAGAGACTTTTAAGGAGTTGCACAAGGATGTCTTTATCACTAACTTATGATCAAGCAACTGATATCAGTTTGGAGGAACTGAAAGAGTATGAAATGCTAGTAGAGATCCCTTTGTGGGATGAAGAAGAACAGCTTCGTGAAGAGTACATCAAAAATTCATGGCGAACGAATTTATGACGACGAGGAAGACGAGTGAAACTATATCTTAAAGGCAATTACGAAGCTAGTATCTATCAAGCTAGTATGGAATATCCTTGGAAAATGTGGTTCAAAGAACGAAAAGGTGTGGAAGTTTGTTTTTCTTACGCACGTGATGATGATTTTATTTTAGCGTTAGTTTGGATAAATTTTCTTCGAATGATGAGCGTTGGGGAATGGCTGATTTTAGAGTAGGCAACGACCCTTGGGCAACTTTTTAAGCGTGAAAATATAAATTTAAATTTTGAAGATTCCTATGAAAGCGATGGACGAGAGAAAAGGAGACTCATCTACGAATCATCACGACTCATATAGGATATTCTAACTGTTGATAAGCGAGCTCTCTATATCCTAGCAATTGAGGTGGCAACTGCTATTGACGGTCACATCAGCGAAGATGACAAGGAAACTTGGCTGAGTACTGAAGAATTTAAAACGAAACATGCAGAACTGTTGCATTTGACCTACGACGAAGCGGTCGATATTAGTTTAGAAGAGATAAAGGTTATGAAAGCCATCGACGAGCCTCTCTGGGAAGAATTAGATAGGAAGCGTGAAGAGTACATTCGAATTCATGGAGAGGTAGAGTTGGACGACGAGGACGAATGAAATTATATTTAAAAAGGCGATTATACTAGAAAAGTGCCATTTGGCTACAGAGAACTCGCATGGAAAATGTGGTTTCCAGAAGATGAGCAAATTTCTTACTCAAATGCTGGGAACAATGATGCATTACAAGAAGATTTTTTCTCAAATTTATCCTTGAGGAAAGGCACTGCTGATAAGAGGTGGGTGTTACTTATAATGTTGAAGGGGATTCCTTTACTCCTCTTACTATTGAGAAAAATCACTATTCTATAAGTGTTAAACGATTTGATGGGGAAGCTTAATTTAGATAGAAGGTACAAATAGCTAAAACAAAAATAATTTCACTTGATGATACAGAAATGATATACCGAATAGAAGAATGTTTAGAAAAGAGTAAGCAATGCAAAAAGACTATTTCCCAACGCTTGAGCGAGTGGCTGCTTTTGTGCCAAATGGGGCAAAGCTGCTGGATGTCGGGAGCGATCATGCCTATCTGCCTATTTACCTGATTCAGCAGGACGGATTGAGAAGGCTCTGGCCGGTGAAGTGGTAGAGGGGCCTTTTTCAGTCTGCTGAAAAATGTGGCAGAGCATGGGCTGACGGAGCAGATTGAGGTTCGCTTTGGCCAATGGTCTGGCGGCTTTTGAAGCGGAAGATCAGATTGACACCATCGTCATCGCTGGCATGGGTGGTCGCTTGATTTCAGAGATTTTTGGAAAATGGCAGAGCTAAAGCTTGCGTCTGTTTCCCGCTTGATTTTGCAGCCCAATAAACCGAGAGGATGAGCTCCGCAGCTGGCTGGTATCTAACGGTTTTCGTTTGTTGGCTGAGGATATCTTAGAAGAAGCTGGAAAGTTTTTATGTAATCCTAGTGGCAGAAGCAGGTCAGCAAACTTTGACAGAGCAAGAAAAAGCGTTTCGGGCCTTTTCTGCTAGAGCAGAAATCGTCTGTTTTTCAGCAGAAATGGCAAAAAGAACTGAAAAACTTGAAGGAGCACTGGCCCATATCCCAGAAAAGAATCAGCTAGAACGCTCTGCTATGACCCATCGAAAGTATCAAGGAGGTACTCCATGTTAGCAAGTGAAATTATCGCCCGTTATGAAGCCTATTGCCCGCAAGAACTGTCCATGGAGGGCGACATTTCGGCCTGCAAATCGGGACTTTGGACAAAGAAGTGGACAAGGTTCTGGTAGCGTTGGATATCCGCAGAGCAGACGGTGGCGGAGGCCATTGGGGCAGGGTGCTGGATTGATTATCGTTAAAGCATGCGCCTATCTTTTGCCCACTTAAGGACCTAGTGGCAGATAAGGCACAAAATCAAATGATCTTAGACCTCATCAAGCATGATATTGCTGTCTATGTCAGCCATACGAATATTGATGTCGTGGAGGATGGGCTCAATGACTGGTTCTGCCAGCGTTTGGAGATTGAGGAGACAAGTTTTTCTCAGTCAGACAAGCCCAGAGCATGGTATTGGCCGCGTAGGGAGGATTGCTCCTCAGACTTTTGGGGACTTTGCAGCTAAGGTCAAGGCAACTTTTGGACTAGATAGTTTGCGTCTGGTCGCTTATGAAGAAGCAGACCTCCTCGAACGCGTCATTGATCGTGTGGCTATCTGTGGTGGCAGCGGTCAGTCCTTTTATCCGGAGGCCATTGCTAAGGGAGCGCAGGTCTACATAACTGGTGATATTTACTATCATACAGCTCAGGAAATGCTGACAGAAGGTCTTTTGGCGCTGGATCCTGGACATCATATCGAGGTTCTTTTTACGGAAAAATTGAAAGAAAAATTTGAACTTTGGAAGACAGAAGAGGGATGGGAGATTGAGATTCTGGCTAGTCAGGCTTGGACCAATCCTTTCCGGCATATTTGAGAGGGAGCGACATGAAAAAAAGTAGCAGTGATTGAGCTGGGATTGTTGGCTCAACAGCCGCTTACTATCTATCCAAATCCCCAGATGTGGAAGTGACTGTCTTTGATGACGGCAAGGGGCAGGCAACCAAGGCAGCCGCTGGCATTATCAGTCCTTGGTTTTCCAAGCGGCGCAATAAGGCTTGGTACAGGATGGCGCGTCTGGGCGCTGATTTTTATCAGGACTTGATTGCGGAACTGAAAGCGGCTGGAATCCAGACAGACTTTTACCAACAGACAGGTGTTTATCTGTTGAAAAAGGATGAGAGCAAGCTGCAGGAACTTTATGATTTGGCTGCTAATCGTCGGGAAGAGTCGCCGCTGATTGGGGACTTGAGTCTTCTCAGCCGTCAGGAAGCCCAGGAGAAATTTTCCAGACTTGCAAGGCTTTGATCAACTTCTTTATGCTTCCGGTGGTGCCTGTGGAGGGAGCGCTCTTGACGGAGACGCTTCTGAAAGCCAGCAAGGCAAAACTGGTTGAGAAAAAAGGTAAGTTTGACAGTGGAAGGAGAGCAACTTCTGTGGATGGTCGTAGCTTTGAGTGTGTGATCTTGGCTGTGGGGGCTTGGCTGGGAGAAATCTTGCAGCCACTGGGCTATAAGACAGATGTTCGGCCCCAAAAAGGACAGTTACGTGATTTTAAGCTGGCTGAAAAGACAGCTGACTACCCTGTTGTGATGCCTGAGGGCGAGCTGGATATCATTCCCTTTCTGGCAGGCAAAATCAGCGTCGGTGCTAGCCATGAAAATGATCAGGGCTTTGATTTGACGGTAGATAAGAAAGTGCTGGATCAGTTGCAGCAAGAAGCGAAAACTTATTTGCCGAGGTTGGCTACTGCAGAGACTCTAGTCGAGCGTGTGGGAACGCGGGCTTATACCAGCGACTTTTCTCCTTTCTTTGGCGCTGTTCCAGACTTGCCGCATGTCTACGCTGCCAGCGGTCTAGGCTCTTCTGGTCTGACAACTGGTCCGCTCATCGGACGCCAATTGGCTCAGATGGCTCTAGGAGAAGCGGAGATGCTGAATCCAGCTGACTATCCTATCGAGCGGTACGTAAAGAAGATACTTATGGAAAACAAATGATTATAATATTCCTCGTTTTACTTTTTACTAGTAATATCAATATTAATATCAATCTCACTTATTCTATTTACTAGACACAAAAGTCGTTCTCAACATCCTCTTATTGCTCAAAATAATGGAGGAAATCAGGAACTAGCAAAGAATACAAAAAAGAAAATAGGTTTCGGTGTTTTGGGCTGCTTCCTATCTAGTGTGGTGATCGTTTGTTTCATGGCTCTTGTCTCTATGTTTCTGAGTTTTCATAGATATGTGGGGAATTTTTGTACGAGTGCCGAAATATGAAATGGTACAGGCTGTTCAGCGCTCATATAAGCAGAGTGGGTTTGAAGGAACGGTCAGAGTTTTAGATGCTAATAAAAACTATACCTCTTTTGCTGGCCATTTAATCAGTGCTGAGTATTCTGAGGAAATTGAGGGGAAAACGGTTAAGATCGGTGACCGAATTGAGTACTACACCTCTCGGGATAAGAAAAATGGAAAAACGGATATTGACCTACAACTTGAAAAGGGAGACGCGATTTATCAAGTTTTTCCTAGTATCGCTTATAGAGGACTAGAGCTGAGTCCGGGCTATAGTGAAACTTTAGAAACTGTAAAAGATAGCTTCACAAGAGCGAATGAGAAGAAACTATATCTAGAATCCCTTGATTTTATGATAGATAAGGATGCGCCACATATTGATGCGTACGAGGCTCTGATAAAGAAGAATGGGGCGGAAGGCCAGCCTTGCAGGGCTTATGCAATCCCTATTTCTGACATGTTGGAAAAAGAGGCTCTTGCCATTGAAATGAAGGTAGTTTTGAACGTGGAGCAAGACGATGGATCTATCATTAGTATTGGCCAAGACCAGAAGAATGATGATAGAATCAAGCAGATTTTACAAGAGCAGCTAGATTTAACGAAGCTACCAAATGCACGTTATCTTATGGTTATTAGTGTCGGGAAACATAGTAAGTATTCTGGATTTGGTAAATACGAAGTCATTGTTCAAAAATCATCAGATCGTTCGATTTTTCTATCCAAAATACACAATACTAAGTTGGAATAAGTTTTTGGAGCCTGTTTTCATTACAGCTTGTTGTTGTGCAAGCGTCATGATTGCGCTTTTCTTAAAAGTTACTAGTTCCATGTGGAAGGTTTGATGTGACAGAAACTATTTTTGAATTGGGTCAATGTTTGTGTGAAAAAAGATGATGAAATTTTTACTGCTTAATCGCCAGCATGATAACTTTAAAGGGTGGATACAACCAGGCGGGAAGGTGGAGTTTCCAGAATCTTTTTCGAAGCTGCAAGGCGCAATTAAAAAGAAGAAACAGGGCTGACTGCTCTAAAATTGGAATTGAAAGGTATTTCAGGTTTCACCAATCCGAGTAAAGAAGAACGTTATGTGTATTACGATTTTCTTTTGTACTGCCTTTGACGGGCAAGTTAGGGAAACGATCATGAAGGGGGAGCCCAAATGGTGGAAGATTTCGGAACTTGACCAAATAGATATGCAGGACGACATACGTGAACGTTTGCCTCTCTACTGGAGGAAAGGGCTCTTTCGAGCGGATTCATTACTGGAATGAGGAAAAACATTGTATCGGCGAAACCAAGACAATCTTTGTATGATTGATTTGAGAGGATAGGGAGAGTTAGGGACTGGTTACGATCGCAGCCTGTGGTTATGCAGGCATTCTGGCTGGGCTTTTTACATAGGGATGTACCATTGTGGGCTCGGCTATTGTATTTTTTTCTTTAAACAGGTCAGTCGCAAGCTGCTAGATATTATGATGGGATTTATGGCAGGAGCTATAGATTTTCGTGGTGGTAGAGGAGCTGATACCGGATTCGCAGACCAATGGCAATACTGATGTGGCGACTTTAGGTCTCATGGTGGGCTTTGTTCTCATGATGGTCTTGGATGTTTCTTTTTGGGGATGCCAACTTAGAATCAAGAGCGAAGAAAGCGGAATTTCCGCTCTTTTTCTTTTATTACGGGGAGTGAAAAGGGTGACATCGCTTTCAAAAATGGTAAAATAAAGGGAATACATTAAGAGAGGAAACCTCATATGAAAGGTATTATTCTGCAGGTGGTTTCTGGTACTCGTTTGTACCCATTGACCCGCGCTGCGTCAAAACAACTCATGCCGGTTTATGACAAACCCATGATTTATTATCCACTGTCAACTCTTATGCTGGCTGGGTATCAAGGACATCTTGATTATCTCCACTCCGACGGATTTGCACTCGTTTTGAGGATTTGCTGGGTGACGGCTCTGAGTTTGGTATCAAGCTCTCTTATGCAGAGCAGCCAAGTCCAGACGGACTGGCACAGGCCTTTATCATTGGGGCTGATTTTATTGGCGATGATAATGTAGCGCTGATTCTTGGGGATAATATTTATCATGGACCAGGTCTGAGTAAAATGCTCCAAAATGCTGCAGCTAAGGAAAAAGGAGCAACTGTTTTTGGCTACCATGTCAAGGATCCAGAACGTTTTGGTGTTGTAGAATTTGATGAGAATATGAATGCTATCTCCATCGAAGAAAAACCAGAACAGCCACGCTCTAACTATGCAGTGACAGGACTGTATTTCTATGATAACGATGTTGTAGAAATTGCCAAGAATATCAAACCAAGTCCTCGCGGGGAGTTGGAAATCACTGATGTTAACAAGGCTTACTTGGATCGTGGTGACTTGTCTGTTGAGCTCATGGGACGTGGTTTTGCTTGGTTGGATACAGGAACTCACGAAAGTCTCTTAGAAGCGGCTCAATATATCGAGACAGTTCAGCGGATGCAGAATGTTCAGGTGGCAAATCTAGAAGAAATTGCCTATCGTATGGGCTATATCACTAAAGATCAAGTGCACGAATTGGCGCAGCCGTTGAAAAAGAATGAATATGGCCACTATCTCTTGCGCTTGATTGGAGAAGAATAAGAAGATGACAGAACAATTTTTTGATAAGGAATTAGCAGCGCGTGAGGTTCCCGGAATCCCTGGAATGCTGAGATTGATATCCCTGTTCGCGGGGACAACCGAGGCTGGTTTAAAGAGAATTTCCAAAAGGAAAAATGCTGCCGCTAGGCTTCCTGAAAGCTTCTTTGCAGAAGGGAAATTGCAAAATAATGTCAGCTTTTCTCGTAAAAATGTCCTGCGTGGCCTTCATGCTGAGCCTTGGGACAAGTACATCTCTGTCGCAGATGACGGCAAGGTGCTGGGATCTTGGGTAGACCTGCGTGAAGGTGAGACTTTTGGCAATACCTACCAGACAGTAATCGATGCCAGCAAGGGATTTTTGTGCCGCGTGGCGTAGCCAACGGCTTCCAAGTCCTTTCTGACACCGTTTCCTATAGCTATCTGGTAAATGACTACTGGGCTCTGGAACTAAAACCGAAGTATGCCTTTGTCAACTATGCAGACCCAGCTTTAGGCATCCAGTGGGAAAACCTAGAAGCAGCAGAAGTCTCAGAAGCAGACAAGAACCATCCATTACTCAAGGATGTCAAACCACTAAGAAAAGAAGATTTGTAAGAAGATTTCTTTTTCTGATTCATTAATTGATACTGAAATATATGATTTAGCTCAGCTCTAATCCGAGCGAAGCGAATTAAAAGAAATGATTGCCGTTGCTGGTGTAAGTCATGTAACAAATTGTTTAGTTTGTTACATGACAGGGGATTTTTGAGACATTAGGGCTCAAAAAATAAGCAATGAAACCGGAGGTTTGCTTGCGTCCCCACCACTTAAGGCAATTATAAAAAGTTTAAAGGAATAAAAATGACTGAATACAAAAAAATTATCGTGACAGGTGGAGCTGGTTTTCATCGGTTCTAACTTTGTCCACTATGTTTTACAATAACTTTCCAGATGTCCATGTGACAGTGCTGGACAAGCTGACTTACGCTGGTAATCAGTGCCAATATTGAAGAAATTTTAGGCGACCGAGTTGAGTTGGTTGTTGGAGATATTGCTGATGCAGCCTTGGTAGATAAGCTAGCTTCTGAAGCTGATGCTATTGTTCACTATGCGGCAGAAAGTCACAATGACAACTCGCTCAATGACCCGAGTCCATTTATCCACACCAATTTCATCGGAACTTACACACTTTTGGAAGCAGCTCGTAGTACTGACATCCGTTTCCACCATGTATCGACTGACGAAGTCTATGGAGATCTCCCTCTTCGTGAAGACTTGCCAGGTCATGGAGAAGGTCCAGGTGAGAAATTTACGGCTGAAACCAAGTACAATCCAAGCTCACCTTACTCATCAACCAAGGCAGCTTCAGACTTGATTGTTAAAGCTTGGGTGCGCTCATTTGGCGTAAAAGCGACGATTTCTAACTGTTCAAACAACTATGGTCCTTACCAGCACATCGAGAAGTTCATTCCGCGCCAGATTACCAATATCCTGAGCGGAATCAAGCCAAAACTCTACGGTGAAGGTAAAAACGTCCGTGACTGGATTCATACGAATGATCATTCATCAGGCGTTTGGACTATTCTGACCAAGGGACAAATCGGTGAAACTTACTTGATCGGTGCTGACGGTGAGAAGAATAACAAGGAAGTGCTGGAGCTGATTCTCAAGGAAATGGGACAGCCAGCTGATGCTTATGACCATGTGACAGACCGTGCCGGCCACGATCTTCGCTATGCCATTGATGCCAGCAAGCTCCGCGATGAGCTTGGATGGAAGCCAGAGTTTACCAACTTTGAAGCAGGTCTCAAAGAGACGATCAAGTGGTACACGGACAATCAAGACTGGTGGAAATCAGAAAAAGAAGCAGTCGAAGCTAACTATGCTAAGACGCAACAAGTGATTAAGTAAGCCTTTGATATACAGGCAATATGTGATTAAGAGGCTGGGATTATCTGTCCCAGCCTTTTTATAGGATTGTTAGTCTTTTAATCTCTTTGTTACAGAAAATGATGTAAAAATAGTGTAAAATAAGATAAATCCTTTCTGTGTTTTCAGCTAAGGAGATTTCTCAAAGTAAAGGAAGACAGATATGAAATTGATCAAAAGATTGGTGGGAATTGTTTTGGTGCTGTTGCTTGCAGCAGTGCTATTTCTGGTTCCTTCTTCTATCAATCCGAATGAACAACTAAAAAAATGTTCGCCGAATACTTCGTGGGAAAAATATGATTGAGCCAACTTTTGAACAATGCTAATGCAACAGCTCAGGGAATCAGCACAGAGGTATCTCTCAATAGCGTCCAGCTTAATCAGCTTCTCAAGTCTTCGCTGACTGATAGTGATAATCAGGAACTGCTGAATGGAGCTTATAGTATTGAAGGCAATAAGCTGCGCATCCAGTATCCGGTTAAGCTGTTTTTTTATTGATAGTAAGCTAGATCTAGAGGTAGATGTGACGGTGAAGGGGAGTGCCTTGCACATCACAATTGATAGCGCCAAGCTAGGCATCCTTCCTATCCCTAAATCTTGGGTGACTGGCATGCTGAAGCAGCAACTGCAGACCTCTAATCTGACTATCACAACGGAGGGAGATAGTTTCTTATATCTCTGCCGCAGAGTCCGTTCAGCATTGACAAAATCAGCCTGCAGAATGGAGTTGCTAAAATCCAGATCAGTATGGCTTATAGAATTCAATGATTTTTAAAATCTAATTTAAACTAAATTTCTAGATTGAAGAAAAGATCTATTTTAGATGACGTTCTTCAATCTTTTTATATTTAAGAAAATTAATTGAATAGAGCATGATGAAAATACCATATTTTGTAACTTTGTAGGTATCAATTAGGAATATTAAAATTCTGACAATTCTTCGGAATTATGCTAAAATGAAGAAAAGGAGGGAAAAACGATGAAATTTTACTCAATAGATCCAAACGTTGATGTGGTTGAAACTCCGGTCGAAGAGCAAGGACGTCTCATCCGACATTTGCACCTTTGCTGAAAGGAAAATAAATTCCTGAACATAAGCGCAGATGCTCTTGTTACAGTTGTCTGTCTAGAAGGAAAGGTGGATTTTACTGCCTTGGGAGAAACTGTACAATTGGTGCCAGGAAGTTTTTCTGACAATGGAGCTGGAATGAACTTCATAGTTTATATGGTGTAGAAGAGAGCCATGTTTTAGTGATTCAGCAGTTGCTTTTATCCCTGATCTGCTCGAACAGATGCTCTTTCAACATTAACTCAAGGAATTTTTTTATTTTTTGAGTTTTTTTATTCTATTTTTCCAAGGGGCTTTTGTCGCTAATTTTATGCTATAATAAATACTATGCAAACTAAACCAACTTCTGCCTATGTGCATATTCCTTTTTGTACTCAGATTTGTTATTACTGCGATTTTTCCAAGGTTTTTATCAAAAATCAGCCAGTAGATAGTTATCTGAGCATTTGATCGAGGAGTATGATTCTTACGATATCAAAAAGCTTCGGACCCTCTATATTGGAGGGGGGACTCCGACAGCTCTATCTGCACCTCAATTAGCCTTTTTGTTGGAAAAAGTTGGCAGATAAGTTGGACTTGTCTTATCTTGAGGAGCTGACCATCGAAGCCAATCCTGGGGACTTGGATCAGGAGAAGATTGCTGTACTTAAAGATTCACCAGTCAATCGGGTTTCGCTGGGCGTGCAAACCTTTAATGATCGCATGCTCAAGCAAATTGGCCGCAGTCACTTGGAAAAAGGATATCTATGAGAACATTGCCAATCTCAAAAAGCATGTTTTGACAATATCTCGATTGACTTGATTTATGCCCTGCCCAAGCAGACCATGGAAGATGTGAAAATCAATGTAGCCAAGGCTATTGCTCTGGACATTCCCCACATGAGTCTGTACAGCTTGATTTTGGAAAATCATACAGTCTTCATGAATCGGATGCGGCGGGGGAAGTTGCCTCTGCCCAAGGAAGACTTGGAAGCGGAGATGTTTGAATACATTATAGCTGAGCTGGAAAAAGGCCGGCTTTTGAGCATTATGAGATTTCCAACTTTTCCAAGCCAGGCTTTGAGAGCCGCCACAATCTCATGTACTGGGACAATGCGGAATATTATGGTATTGGAGCGGGAGCGTCTGGCTATGTCAATGGTGTTCGCTATAAAAACCACGGGCCCATTCGTCATTATCTGCAGGAGGTGGAAGCGGGCATGCCCGTGTGCAGGAAGAAGTGCTGACGCTGAAAGAAAAGATGGAAGAAGAGATGTTTCTGGGGGCTTCGAAAGAAGTCAGGTGTTTCAAAAACGCTTCGAGGAAAAAAATTCGGTCTTTCCTTTGAAGACCAGTACGGTGCTGTCGTGTCTGAGCTAACTGAGCAGGGTTTGCTAGTGCCAGACAAAGACATCGTACGCATGACTAAAAAAGGCCTCTTTTTGGGCGATACAGTTGCTGAGAAATTTATATTGGAGTGAATCATGGGCTTAACTTATCAAATGAAAATGAAAATTCCTTTCGATATGGCGGATATGAATGGCCATATCAAGCTGCCAGATGTTATTTTGTTGTCCTTGCAGGTATCAGGCATGCAGTCGATTGAGCTCGGCGTCAGCGACAAGGACATGCTGGATCAGTATAATCTAGTCTGGATTATTACGGACTACGATATTGATGTGACACGACTGCCGCGATTTGCAGAGGAAATCACCATTGAGACAGAGGCCTTGACCTACAATCGGCTCTTTTGCTACCGTCGCTTCACAATCTTTGATGAAGCAGGCGAAGCCATTATCAAGATGATGGCGACCTTTGTTCTCTCATGGACCGGGATAGCCGCAAGGTTCGTGCCGTTGATCCTGAGATTGTAGCGCCATACCAGTCTGACTTTTCCAAGAAATTACTGCGCGGTCCTAAGTATCCAGACTTGGAAAATCCTGTCAGCAAGGACTACCATGTACGCTTTTACGACTTGGATATGAACGGTCATGTCAACAATAGCAAGTATCTGGACTGGATTTTTGAGGTCATGGGCGCAGATTTCCTTACCCAGCATATTCCCTCAGAAAATCAACCTGAAGTATGTCAAGGAAGTCCGACCGGGCGGCATGATTGCCTCTAGCTATGACCTAGAAGGCCTGCAGAGCACTCACCAGATTTCCAGTGACGGCGAAGTCAATGCCCAAGCTATGATCACTTGGCAAGAGATTGAAAAAGATTAGAAAGAAATGTATGACTTATAAAGGATATTTGATTGATTTAGATGGGACGATTTATAAGGGCAAGAGCCGGATCCCAGCAGGAGAGGCCTTTGTACACGAGTTGCAGAAGCGCAAGCTTCCCTATCTTTTGTGACCAATAATACACGCGCACGCCAGGAATGGTTCAGACCATGTTGGCTGAGAATTTCAATATTGAGACGCCACTTGAAACCATTTACACAGCGACTCTGGCTACTATTGACTACATGCAGGAGAAAAAATCTGGGCAAGAAAGTCTACGTTATTGGTGATGTCGGACTGAAACATGCCATTGAAGAAGCTGGTTATATAGAAGACACTGAAAATCCTGACTATGTGGTAGTGGGCCTTGACTGGGAAGTGGATTATGAGAAGCTGACAATAGCGACTCTGGCTATTCAAAAGGGGGCTCACTTTATCGGAACCAATCCCGACCTCAATATTCCGACTGAGCGAGGACTGCAGCCGGGAGCGGGTGCTATCAATGCTCTCTTGGAAGCGGCCACTCGGGTTGAGCCACACCTTTTATCGGCAAGCCCAATGCTATCATCATGGAAAAAGCCATAGAGCATCTAGGGTTGGCGCGTGAAGAAGTGGTCATGGTGGGGGATAACTATTTGACAGATATTCGAGCGGGAATCGACAATGGCATTCCGACACTCTTGGTTACGACAGGCTTTACCCTGCCAGAAGAGGTGCCCAATCTGCCTATCCAACCGACGCATGTCTTGTCCAGTCTAGCGGAGTGGGACTTCGATGCGTGATAAGTTGAGATTTTCAGCCAGCGTCTTGTGCTTGCTAGCAGCATCCATTTTGTTGACCATTTACCTAGCTTGGTTGTTTTCACCCGCTTGAAATTTCCTATTTCGCTTTGCCCGATAAGGTTCATTTGAAAGCAGAGACCATCCAGTATAATTTCAACATTTTGATGAATTACCTGACCAATCCTTTTTTAGTCAGAAGCTGGTAATGCCTGATTTTTCGTTCGTCGGCAGCAGGTCTGCATCATTTTCAAGCGGTCAAGTATCTTTTTCACTTGGCGCAAGCTATTTTTCTAGTTACTCTGCCGGCTTTGATTTTCTTTATCAAAAAGTGGTCAAAAAGGATTTTTAGCTCTTTATCAAAGAAGTTTGTTTTTCTTGAGCGTATTGCCCTTCGTCATGATTTGCTTGGCTGGCTTGATTGGTTTTAACAATTTTTACGCTCTTTCATCAAGTGCTTTTTGTGGAGATAATACGTGGCTATTTGATCCAGCCAAGGATCCAGTCATTTGGATTTTGCCAGAAGAATTTTTCATGCACGCCTTTATTCTTTTTGCTCTTCTTTATGAAGGAATCTTTTTAAGTTTTGTATTTTTCAGTAGAAAGACTCGTAGTCAATAATAACAAAGGAGAATTTATGAATACGTTACCTGAGCCTTTAAATCCCAAGAAAGATCTGGGGAGATTTTTCAGCAAGCTGCTTCACTTATTCTATCGTGATGCTTGTGGTCGTTATCCTTTATACTGTCTTTTTCCTATTTCTTTGTTCTTTTTCAGCAGGGCTTTGATATAGGTAAGACTGAGGAATTTATGAAAAGTTTTATGGATAAAGATGGCGGTTCCTACATTATCGCTTCTTGTGTGGGAGTGCTTATTTTCACGATTTTCCGAGGCAAGCAGCTTTTCACTCGAGATTTGCGCAAGAAAAATAAGAAAATGACAGCCAAAAGTCTTCTTCTTCATGCATTTGTTTTTGTTTTTCTCTCAGTTGTTTTAGCACTGTGACAAGTCAAATCATGAATGCTATTTTGTCTCTCTTTGGTTTGGATCTTACTGAAATTTTATCACAGGATTTTTAGCTCTCATTCAATCACCATGTTTATCTATACAACGATCATGGCACCGATTACGGAGGAGATTATTTTTCGAGGAGCAGGATTGCGCGCTTTGGAAAAAGCACGGAAAAGTATTTGCCATTGTCATGACGGCTCTTCTTTTTCGGACTGTTTCATGAAAATTTATATCAGCTTTATTTTGCTGCTATGATTGGTCTGGGATTTGGTTACATCGCTTTTTGAATATTCTATTTTTCTGGGTGATCTTCTTCCATATTTTCAATAATTTGGTCATCGCAGAGGGGCTTGATTTCCTGACCAACTATATCCCAGAAAGTATCGTGAATCTCATAAATTATGGATTGATGACTGCAGGAACAACGGTAGTATTGATTGTACTCATCTTAAATAGGTCGAAAATTAAAGCTATATTGCTGAAAAATAGATCTCAGCCGGGAAACATATAAGCAAGCTCTTAAATCAGTCTGGTTCTGGGTATTTTCAATTTTTATGTGTGCTTGCTGCTTTTTACCGATTCTTCTTGTCTATATCACTACAAGATAATAAAGGAATTAAAAAGAAGTCTAATAGGCTTCTTTTTCTATATTCAAATAAATGATTTATTTTGACAGAAAAATGATAGAAAATGCTTGACTTTGAAATTTAATCTTGTATAATAGAACTGTAAAATCGATTGCAGAGGGGTATTCTATGCTGAAGTCGAAAAGAAAGCAGCTGATTCTCGAAAAAGTTACCAAAGATAAATTTGTTTCTTTAGAGTATCTAGTAAAAAGCTTTAGACACTTCAGAATCAACTGTTAGAAGAGATTTAGATGAGCTTGAAAAGCGAGCGGAAGTTGAGGCGTGTGCATGGTGGTGCAGAGAGCCTTCATTTCTTGCAGGAGGAAGAAAGTAATCAAGAAAAATCTATCAAAAACATTCAAGAAAAAACTAGGATTGCTCAAAAAGCAGCCAGCTTGATTCAAGAATACGATGTCATTTTTATTGATGCAGGGACAACCAATGAACTCTTAGTCAATGAATTGCATGATCCAAAGCGTGACAGTGGTGACCAATTCTATCCACCATGCGACTAAGTTGGTGGAGCGTAATATTCCCACTGTGATCATTGGTGGTGTCGTGAAACGGTCGACAGATGCTAGTATTGGTGGTGTAGCCCTAAATCAAATCGGACAGCTAAATTTTGACAAGGCTTTTTATCGGAATGAATGGAATTGACGATGGATTTTTTCACGACTCCGGATATGGAAGAAGGAGCAGTGAAACGCGCTATTCTCGAAAATGCTAAGAGAACTTATGTTTTTGTCTGATGCCTCAAAGTTGGGCAATACATCTTTTTGCAAAAGTGGCACCAATATCGCGCCGCAAGGCTCATTACAAACCAAACTGAATCTAAAGTGATTCAAAAGATTAAAGAAAAACGGAGGTAATAGAAGCATGATTTATACAGTCACACTCAATCCTTCCCATTGACTATATCGTTCGCTTGGACCAAATTCAAGTCGGTAGTGTCAATCGTATGGACAGTGATGATAAGTTTGCTGGTGGGAAAGGAATCAATGTCAGTCGTGTCTTGAAACGCTTGGGTATTCCCAATACAGCGACTGGATTTATCGGAGGCTTTACTGGTAAAATTTATCACAGATACTTTGCAGAAGAAGAAATCGAGACACGTTTTGTCCAAGTGGCAGAAGATACGCGTATCAATGTTAAGATTAAAGCAGACCAAGAAACAGAAATCAACGGAACGGGTCCAACTGTTGAACCAGCTCAGTTAGAAGAATTGAAATCTATTTTATCTAGTTTGACAGCAGAAGATACGGTTGTATTTGCTGGTTCAAGTGCTAAGAACTTGGGAAATGTCATCTACAAGGAGCTGATTGCCTTGACGCCTAGACTGGTGCGCAAGTGGTTTGTGACTTTTGAAGGACAGACCTGATTGATAGTTTGACTATCAGCCACTTTTTGGTCAAACCAAATAATCATGAACTTGGAGCTATCTTTGGAGTAAAACTTGAAAGTTTAGATGAAATCGAGAAAATACGCTCGAGAATTGCTGGCTAAAGGTGCTCAAAAACGTCATTATCTCCATGGCTGGGGACGGTGCCCTTCTTGTAACATCCGAGGGAGCATACTTCGCCAAACCTATCAAGGGAACTGTGAAAATTCAGTCGGAGCTGGTGACTCTATGGTTTGCTGGATTTCATGCGAATTTGTCAAATCAAAAAGACGCAGTAGGGGCCTTCAAATGGGGAGTGGCTTGTGGAACAGCAACTACATTCTCAGATGACTTGGCAACTGCAGCATTTATTAAAGAAACATATGAAAAAGTTGAGGTAGAAAAACGATGAAAATTCAAGACCTATTGAGAAAAGATGTCATGTTGCTGGATTTGCAGGCAACTGACAGCTGTCATCGAAGAGATGATTAAAAGCTTAGTCGATCACGGTTATGTGACGGATTTTTGAAAACATTTAAAGAAGGCATTTTGGCGCGTGAAGCTCTGACTTCAACTGGTTTGGGTGAGGGAATTGCTATGCTGCACAGCAAAAATTCTGCTGTCAAAGAAGCAACGGTTCTCTTTGCTAAGTCAAACAAGGGTGTTGACTATGAAAGTTTGGATGGACAACCAACTGACCTCTTCTTTATGATTGCTGCTCCAGAAGGTGCCAATGATACTCACTTGGCAGCCTTGGCAGAATTGTCTCAATATTTGATGAAAGATGGCTTTGCTGATAAATTACGTAAAGTATCTTCACTCAGATGAGGTTATCGCTCTTTTGACAAAGCGTCTGAAAAGGCCGCTGAACCAGCAACTGTTGCTCCTGCCAACGAATCTGGTGACTTCCTCGTAGCCGCTACAGCTTGACAACGGGGATTGCCCATACTTTACATGGCCCAAGAAGCCCTTCAAAAAGTAGCTGCTGAAATGGGTGTTGGCATTAAGGTTGAAACCAACGGTGCAAGCGGTGTTGGCAACAAACTAACAGCAGAAGACATCAACAAAGCTAAAAGAAGTCATCATCGCAGCAGACAAGGCTGTTGAAATGGATCGTTTCTGACGGCAAACCTTTAATCAGTCGCCCGGTTGCAGACGGTATTCGCAAGACAGAAGAACTCATCAATCTGGCTCTTTTCTGATAATGCTGAAGTTTACAAGGCTGCTACATGGTAGCGCTGCAGAAGCAGCAGCAATGAAAAACTTAGCTTGGTGGAGCTTTTTACAAGCATTTGATGAGCGGGTGTATCTCAAATGTTGCCATTCGTTATTGGTGGCGGGATTATGATTGCCATTGCCTCTTTGCTGGATCAGATTTTAGGCGTGCCAAAGGATCAGCTTTTCAATCTGGGAAGCTTATCATGAAATTGCGGCTCAATTTAAAGCAATTGGTGGTGCAGCCTTTGGCTTCGCATGCTGCCAGTATTGGCTGGTTATATCGCTTTCACTCAATCGCTGAAAAGCCAGGTTTGGTTTCTGGTTTCGTAGCCGGGTGCAATTGCTAGCAGCGGTGCATCATTTGGTGGTGTTGCCTATGCTGCAGGTGGTGAGAAGACACCTCTCTAGCAGGTGTATCATCTGGTTTCCTTGGAGCTTTGGTCGGTGGATTCTTAGCTGGTGGCGTGATTTTAGTCCTTCGCAAATTACTCGCAGGTCTGCCTCGCTCACTTGAAGGTATTCGTTCCATCTGTTCTTGCCACTTCTTGGTGTTCTTGTGACTGGATTCCTTATGCTGGCAGTCAATATCCCTATGTCAGCAATCAATACAGCCCTCAACGATTTCTTGGCAAGTCTGAGCGGAAGCTCTTGCGGTTCTTCTCGGTCTCTTTAGTCGGTGGTATGATGGCTGTCGATATGGGTGGACCAGTCAACAAAGCAGCTTATGTATTTGGTACAAGTACGCTGGCACGTACTGTTTCAACTGGTGGTTCTCCAGTCATGGCAGCGGTTATGGCAGCCGGTATGGTTCCACCGCTTGCAGTATTTGTTGCAACTCTACTTTTCAAAGATAAATTTACTACTGAAGAACGTGATTCTGGTTTGACAAATATCGTCATGGGGCTTTCCTTCATCACAGAAGGTGCGATTCCTTTTGAGCTGCTGACCCAGCCCGTGCAATTCCAAGTTTTATCGTCGGTTCAGCTCTTACAGGTGCACTTGTCGGTCTGTCTGGCATCAAACTTATGGCTCCTCACGGAGGAATCTTCGTTATCGGTTTGACTAACAACCCAATCCCCTTTACCTTGTGTATGTTTCTGATTGGTGCAGTAGTCAGCGGGTATTCTTTTCGGATATTTGCGTAAACCACTTGAAAAATAAAACATATGCGAAAGAATCTTGATGCTTTTATCAAGATTCTTTTGCATCTTCTAGAATCTTGATAGGCGAGGTCTCATTGTTAGGTGAAATAAAAAGGAAAATGAAATCTTGATAAAAACTTTACTTACAGAAGTAAAAATAGTAAGCGTTCTTTGGATTAATATCTATACTATGTTTTGAAAAATAATTTCCAAAGAATTGAATTTGTTATCAAAGAGAATCTAGAATCTGATTTTTAGTAAATATAGCAAGTTGTTCCGAACATTAGATCATATTTGACAAAACTCCCTTGATATTGATATAATATAGTCAAAAATTTATTAAAGGAGAATATTTATGAAAAATAAGAAGCGTTCTTTTATTTTTGGAAATGCAAATCTGTTTTATTTTTCAGTTGCCCTAGCATCTGTTTTTACAGCAGTTACACAAGCTGATGCTGATGAGGTAAATAAGCCAAGTCAAGCTGCTAATGAGCTAGCTCAAGTAAGCTCAAAAATGAACTTGCTGCTAAAACAACTCAGGCTAATCAACAACTTTCTGAGACAGCAAAGAGATTCAAGAAAAGGTTAATACTCCAGTAGTGCCAATTGATAAGGCTAAACCTGGTGATGTAGTGAAAGTATCTACTACTTCTACTGATGTCAAAGTGGATACGAAAGAAAATGAAGCTGGTACAGAAGCTGTTGCTAAAGCAGAGGCTTCTGTGAGTGTTGAGACAACTAGTGTAGCTGCTAAAGGAACTGCTGTTGGAGAAAAAGCGCCAGTTGCTACATCAAAGACAGTTACCGATCATGTTGATACGGATGAGTATGTAGCTGATGTTACTCAGACCATCAAGAAGACAACATTTGAAAAAGTGATGAAAGAAGCAGATGTGACAATTACGAAACAATCGTCTGGTTCTGCTGACATCGTTTTTACTATTGATAAGTCAGGTTCAATGGGTTCATCTATTCAGAATGTTATGCAAAAATATTGAGGCTTTTGTCCGTGATTTGGCTAGTAAAAAGGTTGATGCTCGTCTCTGGCTTAATCGCGTATGAGTCTGCTAAGGATGTTCAATATTTCGATTTTTAATGGGTCTAAATTCACTAAGAATGTAGAAGAGTATATTAAGGCTCTTAGATCTATTCAAACAGGCGGTGGAACAGAAGAGCCTACAGCCCCTCTTCATCATATTGCAACTTCAAAAGATTACGATTGGTCTACAGCTTCTAATAATCGTCGTTTTGCTTTCTTGATTACTGATGAAAGTATTGATTTCAGTACTCCAGGTATTCCAACAGTAGAAGAAAACTCTGAAAGCTCTTAAAGCGGCTGATATTTCCCTATCGGTTGTGGGTGTAACATACGAAAAAACGACTTTTAAACCTCTAGTTGAAGGAACAAAAGGTCTTTACCTTGATATCCGTCAAGAATTTTCTAGTCTTTTAAATCGTGATTTTACAAATCATGTTGTTAAGACTGTCCAGAAGGACGTGTTTACCGCATTGTGACAGAGAAATATGACTTCTGGCAGAAGCACATGTCGTACTTAAGCAAAAAGCTCCAGCTCCTACAGTAGCGAAACCTATTGGAAGTACGAAGCCAGTTTATCATACTACATCAATTTCTAATAAGGTGGCTGAATTACCAAAAACTGGGGAGCAAGTTTCTTCAGGTTTGGCTGTAGTTGGAGTAGCATTAGTTGCAGTAGCTTCAGGATTGACTATTAGTGCTAAGAAAAAAGACTAATAGAGTCATGGATAAAGTAAGTTTACTTGCTTTTTCGAAAGTGATATAAGTCATGTGAGAAAAAGTCTTGGTTTTGTACAATACAGAACTAAGGCTTTTTGGTTCTTTGTTAACTTGTAGCTGGGTGATGTTAGTTAACATTGATTTCTTTATTGATCAATACATAGGAAAGGATGGGCGATAAAAACGTTTTATTCCTTAGTTTTTGACTATCTTGTTGGATGAGTTTCCAGTATCGTTTTATTGTCTTGTAATCGCGAGATTTTTGATCAAATTGTTTCATGATTTGGATGTGAAGGCAGTCCATAGTCTGATTTAGGTGTTGTACATGTGAAAGCGATCGAGGACAATTTAAGCAGAAAGAAAGAGATCCTTAGCTATGTTGTAGTATATCCATGGCAATAACTATAAGTCCGTTTCGAACCAGTCTGGAATAGCGCCGAAATCAATTACAAGTAGTTACTTGGGTCCATCAATCTAAGCTAGTTATAATCTTTCTTGAATTGAAATATTGCGCAATGAAACTCATTTAAAAATGCTAAATTAAAGATTTGCTTTATACTTGTGCAATGTTAGGAAGTTTTTTTATCTATTTGTTGGGTAGGCTCCTTTTTACATAGAAACTTTCCTTAAATTATGTTATAATGGACTATCGTATATTTTTAGGAGAATAGTAATGGAATTACAACGTGAACAAGAATTTGTCAGCCAGTATCATTTTGATGCACGCAATTTTGAATGGGAAAAAGAAAATGGAACACCGGAAACAAAAGTTGACGTGAATTTTCAGCTGATTGAAAGAAATGAAGAAAAGAATTCAACATCCATGATTGTGATTTTTGACTTTCATGATTGTGTTTGATCGTTTTGTAATTAGTGGAACGATCACGCAGACAAAATCATATTCAAGGACGTTTGGTGCAGGAACCTAGTGAGTTTTGAGCATGAAGAAGTGGAAGAATTGGCGCGTCCTTGTTTGACTATGCTCAATCGCTTGACGTATGAAGTGACTGAGATTGCGCTAGATTTGCCAGGTATTAATTTGGAGTTCTAATGATGAAATTAGCGGTTATAACGGATTCGTCCGCTTTTTTACCGGATAGCCTTCGTGGAAATGACCATCTTTTTGTGCTTGATATTCCAGTAGTGATTGCTGGAGAGACTTATGTGGAAGGAAAAATCTGACAGCCAGTGAGTTTTATGAAAAATGGCTGCTGCAGATGATTTGCCAAAGACAAGTCAGCCCTAGTGTGGCAGAGTTAGAGGAGACGTTGACGCGCCTTGCTGGCGAGGATTACACGCATGTGCTGGGGCTCTTTTTATCCAGTGGGATTTCAGGATTTTATCAAAATATCCAGTATCTCAAGGACGAGTTTCCTGACTTGAAAATCGCTTTTCCTGATTCAAAAATCACCAGTGCTCCGCTTGGCCTCATGGTCGAAAATGCTTTGACTTGGGCTGCTGAGGGGCAGGATTTTGAAGAGATTTTTGATTAAGGTTCAACGACAAATCGATGGAACCAGTGCCTTTATCATGGTTGACGATCTCAATCATCTGGTTAAGGGCGGTCGCTTGTCCAATGGCGCAGCTATTTTGGGAAATCTCCTAAGTATCAAGCCGATCCTGTATTTTAACGATGCAGGTGTCATCGAAGTCTTTTGAAAAAGATTCGGACAGAAAAGAAAGCGATTAAGAGATTGATTGAAGTAGTGGAGGAAAAACTGCCTCTGCTTCTTATCAGGTCATGGTGATTCATGGGAATGCTGAAGAGAAGGCGGAAAACTTACGCCAGCAGCTGATAGAGGCTGGCATAGCGGACGATATTCCTCTTGCTACCTTCGGTAGTGTGATTGGGACTCACTTGGGCGAGAGTGGTGTCGCTTGGCCTACATTCCCGCTGGTCTAGAGTTTTGCAGAGCGGTTAGTCAAGAATAGAGAGAGGTTCTAGATGAGTATAAAAGTCATTATTGCTGGTTTCAAGGGAAAGATGGGACAAGCAGCCTATAAGATGGTAACAGAAGATCCTGAGTTGGCGTTGGCCGGTCTGCTAGATCCTTTTACAGATGAAAAGGAAGTGGCTGGAGTTCCAGTTTTTAATACTAAAGAAGAAATAGCTGGTCTTCAGGCGGATGTCTGGATTGACTTTACGACTCCCAAAGTGGCTTATGAAAATACTCGCTTTTTGCTCCTTGAGAATGGATTTGCTCCGGTGGTCGGAACGACTGGTTTCACGCCTGAGCAGATTGAAGACTTGACCCAACTATCGCGTCAGAAGAATCTTGGTGGATTGATTGCCCCGAATTTTGCTCTGGGAGCCGTTTTGCTTATGCAGTTTGCAGCCCAAGCAGCCAAATATTTCCCAGACGTGGAGATTATCGAACTGCATCATGACAACAAAAAGATGCACTGAGCGGCACGGCTATCAAAACAGCTGAATTAATCAGTCAAGTTCGGACGAGTAAGCGGCAGGGAGCGGCCGACGAAGAAGAATCGTTGGCTGGCGCCCGTGGAGCTGCCTTTGACGGTATGCGGATTCACTCAGTGCGTTTGCCGGGCTTAGTGGCCCATCAGGAAGTTATCTTTGCTAGCCAAGGAGAAGGGCTGACTTTGCGGCATGACTCCTATGACCGAGTTTCCTTTATGACTGGGGTAAATCTAGGTATCAAAGAGGTGGTGAAGCGCTCTGAATTGGTCTATGGATTGGAACATTTACTATGAGATTAGAGAGATGCCTTCTGAGTTTCAGGAGGCTTTGCCAATATTAGAGAAGATTAAAGAGGCTGGTTTTGAGGCTTATTTTGTCGGCGGTTCTGTACGAGATGCTCTGTTGAATCGGCCGATTCACGATGTGGACATTGCCAGCTCAGCCTATCCCGAGGAAATCAAAACAATCTTTCCTCGGACTGTCGATGTTGGCATTGAGCATGGAACGGTTCTGGTCTTGGAAGGCCAGAGGGAATACGAGATAACGACCTTTCGGACTGAGGATGTCTATGTGGACTACCGCAGGCCTAGTCAGGTCTCTTTTGTGCGCTCTTTGGAAGAAGACCTGAAGCGTAGGGATTTTACAATCAATGCACTTGCTTTAAACCAAGAGGGGGAGATTGTGGACCTCTTTAATGGTTTGGCAGATATGAAAAATCGTACCTGCACGGGCAGTTGGAGTGGCTGCAGAGCGGTTCAATGAAGATGCTCTCCGCATCATGCGGGGTTTCGTTTTCAGGCTGGTTTAGACTTTGATTTGGAAGAGTTAACCTTTCAGGCTATGGCAGATTGCGCGTCGCTTCTGGAGAAAATATCGGTAGAGCGGATTTTTATCGAGTTTGACAAACTCTGATGGCACCTTTTCTGGCGGAAAGGCTTGGAGAGTCTGATTAAAAGCTGCTGCTCACGACTTTCTTCCTGATATGAAACATTCAGCAGAAGCTTTGCGAAATTATGTAGACCGTTTAGAAGAAGATTTTCAATTTTTCTAGTTCTGAGCAGGCTTGAGCGCGCTTTTGCTAGCTTTGAAGGTAAAAGATGTACGCAAGTTTTTGAAGCATTGGAAAACGTCCAATGAATTTCAAAAAGCGAGTAAATCAGCTAGTGGCTGTTTATGAGATTCGGCAGGAGCGGAGTCTTTCTAAGCGTGATTTGTACATTGATGATTTGGATTTGATTCTACAGGCGGAAAGTTTGAGACAGGCAGCAGGCTTGCCAGTTGAGTTTGAGGCTATTGAGGCGACACATATGCTTCTCTGACCATTCATGACAAACATGAGATTGTGGTGACGGGCAGTCATTTGATCCGAGATTACGGCTTTAAACCCGGACCAGAATTGGGACAAATCCTGACTAAAATTGAATGGGCCATTGTCGACGGAGAATTGGCAAATAGCAAGGAAGAGATTATGAACTTTTATGAAGGAGCAAGTTGGATGAGTGACTTTATCGTTGAAAAGCTGACCAAGTCTGTCGGAGATAAGACAGTCTTGCAAGAGATTTCTTTTATCATTCACGACTTGGATCGGATTGGACTGATTGAGTCAATGGGACAGGAAAACCACTCTTCTGGATGTCTTGTCTGGCAAAATCAGGCTTTGATGGTGATGTATATCCCTTTTCAGCAAAATCTGACTATAAAATCTCTTACCTGACTCAGGAACCGGACTTCGATGAAGAGAAGACGGTCTTGGATACTGTTTTGTCTAACGATTTGCGAGAAATGCAGCTCATTCGAGAATATGAACTGCTTATGGCGCTTATGATGAAGCCAAGCAAGCTCGTCTGGACAAGGTCATGGCAGAAATGGATTCGTTGCATGCTTGGGGAGTTGAGAGTCAGGTAAAAACAGTCCTATTCAAGCTCGGTATCTCAGGTTTGTGCAGCAAAAATCAGCCAGCTTTCTGGTGGTCTACGCCGGCGGGTGCAGTTGGCGCAGGTCCTACATCAGAAGGGGACTTGTTGCTGCTGGATGAGCTGACCAACCATCTGGATATTGATACTGATTGAATGGCTGACAAATTTCCTGAAAATTCAAAGAAGACCGTCCTCTTTATCACTCACGACCGCTACTGGACAATATTTCACGCCCGGATTTTTGAATTGACGGCGGGGAGCTTGATTGAGTATCAGGGCAACTATCAGGACTATGTCCGACTCAAGGCTGAGCAGGATGAGCGTGATGCTGCCTTTGCTCCATAAGAAACAGCAGCTTTACAAGCAGGAACTGTCCTGGATGCGCCGTCAGCCTCGCGCGCGGGCGACCAAGCAGCAGGCACGTATCAATCGTTTTCACGATCTCAAAAGTGATTTGGCTGGTCAGACCAATCAGACGGACTTAGAGATGAACTTTTGAAACTAGTCGGATTGGGAAGAAGGTCATCGAGTTTCAGAATGTGGATTTTGCATACGGAGACAAGCAGATTTTTGTCGCATTTCAGATCTCTTGCTGCAAAAACAAAGATCGACTCGGGTATCGTTGGAGATAATGGAGTGGGTTAAGTCTCACTGCTTAACCTAATTGCTGGTCAGCTGCAGCTCAGTCTGGTCAGGTCATAATTGGTGAGACAGTCCGAGTGGCTTATTTTTTCTCAACAGATTGAAGGCTGGATGAGTCCAAGCGGGTCATCAATTATTTGCAGGAAGTGGCGGAAGAAGTTAAGAGTGGTAGCGGGACGACATCCATTGCTGAGCTCTTGGAGCAGTTTCTCTTTCCTCGCTCAAGCCACGGCACTTTGATTGAGAAGATTGTCTGGTGGAGAAAAGAAGCGGCTTTACCTGCTCAAGCTTTTTACTAGAAAAAGCCCAATGTCCTGCTTCTGGATGAGCCGACCAATGATTTGGATATCGCAACCTTGACGGTCTTAGAAAAATTTCCTACAGGGCTTTGCAGGACCGGTGATTATAGTTAGTCACGATCGGTATTTCCTCGATAAGGTAGCCAGCAAAGATTTTTAGCTTTGAGGATGGTCGGGTCAAGGAGTTCTTTGGCAACTACACGGACTATCTGGATGAAAAGGCTTTTAGACAATCCAGCGCAGCTATTTCCCAAAAAGAAAGAAAAGGAAAAGCCCGTCAAGGAGCGGAGCGAAGAAGAGGATGAGCTACTTTGAAAAGCAAGAGGGAGACCATCGAGGCGGATATCGAGGAGCTGGAAGCACGCATCGCCACCATTGAGACGGAGATGGAGCAGAACGGCTCGGACTTTACCAAGCTTTCGGAACTTCAGAAGGAGCTGGATGACAAGAATGACCAGCTTCTTGAAAAGTATGAGCGCTATGAGTATCTGAGTGAGTTGGAGTAGGACAGTACGTAGTACATTCGTTATGGATACAGGTTTATGAGGGAGAATGATGGATTAGGGATTTATAGCCAGCCTAGTCAGGAAATCAAGGATCAGCTTTTGAGCTGGTTCAAAAGCTGTCACGTTGCAGATGGGACTTATCTGACTTCCTTATCTGGATAATGCCTATAATTTTGATGTTGATATGCCAGCATTTTTTCTGGCAAATTTAGATCATCAAACGGTCGGATTTTTATCGGTTTATGCAGATGAGCCGGGTCAAGCAGAGGTATCTGTCTATGTCTTGCCCGACTATCGCAGACAGGGCATAGCGAGCGCTCTTTGCAGGAATTTTTCAAAATTGCAGAGAAATACGATTTATCCCAAATCGAATACATCAGTGAAGTCAAGTTTTTAGCAGACCATCCGACCTTTGCTGAGAAGTTTGACTATGATTTGAAAGAAACGGAAATCTGGTTGGAGCAGGCAGCGGGACTTTCCCTGAAGAAGAAAAAGGAAGGCGTGGAAGTTTTGCTGGGGAAAGAAATGGTTGCTGAGATTGCAGCGTTTCAGTCGCAGATTTTTGAAATGCTCTATGGATACTGCGCTTCACTATGCCAGCTCAAGCGCTGGAGAGCCCAGATAGCCTGCTCTATGTCCTGAAACAAGATGGTCAAATCGTGGCGTCTTGTTCAGTGGATACAAGTTTTGGGAGCAATTATCTGTTTGCCCTAGCTGTGGATCAGGTCTTTCAGGGACAGGGCTTAGGGAGTCACTTAGTCAGGTCATCCTGAATGACCTTTTCTGGCCGAAATGGACAAGTCTCGTCAAATCGTAGTGAAGCTCAAAAATATTGGTGCCTTAAGACTCGTATGAAAGATTAGGGCTTTAAAACGAAAATCGGAAGCAGTTTATTTAAAGAGAAAATAAAGAATTATCCTTCAGAGAAAAGTGCTTTTTGAGGTTAGGAGATCTGTTGATGATAAAGAGAAAAGAGCCATCCTTAGTTCAGGCTGGCTTGGTGCTAGGCCTACTAGCCTTGGGAAATTTAGTTGGTGATGTCAGTCAGTTCTTGCGTTATCTTTTAGCAAGTCTGGCATTCTTGTTTTTCCTCCATCTAGTGATGGGAATGCTGACGCACACGCAGGTCAAAGAGCAACCAGGGTCAAGTGCTAGTGTCCTCGGTCTTCCCGGACCTGCTTCATGCAGGGAATGGTGGCTTCTACTTACCTAGCGAGCTGGACTTTGTTGGGGAATTTTGCCCGAATTAGTGCACAAGTGCTGTGGTGGCTGAGCTTCAGCGGGCTGGTTTTCTTGATGGTCTACTATATTCTAGCTTTTGTATTTCCTTTCAAGTGAGAATGTCTTTCCCGCTTGGACGGTCTCCTTTGTCGGGATTGGTGTCGCTCCTCTGACCATTTCAGTTCCCCAGCAGTTAGCTTTTGGGGCAGCTGGTCTTTTGGTACGGGCTTTTAGGACTATTTTGGTCTACAATCGTCCTTTATAAGACCTATAAAATCGGCTTAGCAGAGAATGTTCGTCCGAATACGACAACGATTTGTGCGCCCATTTCCTTGATGACAGCGGCTTATGTGGCTACTTTTCCTCAGCTAAATCCTGTCTTGTTGAGCTTGCTCTTGGTTTCAGGACAATGCTTTTATGCCTTTATTTTGTGGCAATTGCCTCGTTTGATCAATCGTCCTTTTTCAGCAGGATTTTCATTCTTTACTTTCCCTTTGGTTATTTCAGCTGTGGCATTGAAGCAGTCTTTGAACGTAAGTGAATCTTGGTCTCAGCTGGGCAAATTTCTGCTTGCTTTTTGAGGTCTTAATAGCTTTGTTTGTTGTTCTTTATGTCACCTTCTTATATCAAAAGGACATTTTAGGCAAATGAGGAAGATTTTCAGAGATGTATTTCAAGAGAGTCGCTGCATGCCTTAAGGAAGGCTGAGTTTATGATATAATTAGAGTATTTGTAAAAGGAAAAGATATGAATATTCAACAATGTTATGATAGTGGCTATTGCCAACAGCGGAACTTTCCGCGAAGCAGCAGAAAAGATGTAGTGTCAGCCAGCCTAGCCTATCTATCGCGGTGCGAGATTTGGAAAAAGGAGCTGATTTAAGGTTTTTCGTCGAACTAGTAGTGGAACCTTCTTTGACCCGCTGTGGTATGGAATTTTACGAAAGAGCTCAGGAATTGGTCAAAGGATTTGATGTCTTTCAAAAATCAATATGCCAATCCTGAAGAGGTAGGATGAATTTTTCCATTGCCAGTCAGCACTATGACTTTTGTCGTTGTTGATTACGGAGTTTTCAAAAGTATCCAGAATATAAGAATTTTCCGGATTTTTGAATCAACAACCGTGCAGATTTGGACGTAGCGGCCCAAGGCACACAGTGAGATTGGGATTATTTATCTCAATAATCAGAATAGCAAGGGCATTATGCAGCGGGTGGAGAAGCTTGGTTTGGAGGTCATTGAGCTAATTCCTTTTCGACTCCACATGATTTGCGGGAAGACCATCCTCTGACTCAAAAGGAGGAACTGGTCATGGAAGATTTGGCTACCTTGCCAACCGTTCGCTTCACACAGGAAAAGGATGAGTATCTCTATTATTCTGAGAATTTTGTTGATACCAGTGCTAGCTCTCAGATGTTTAATGTACGGATCGGAGCAACGCTGAATGGGATTTTTGGAGCGGACGGATGCTTATGCGACTGGATCCTGGCTTTTTGGATAGCAACAGTGTAAATGGAATCACTGATCATCAAACCTCGAGACAATTCTAGACAAATCATGGTTCATGTCAAGAGGGAAGATGTAGAGTTGAGTCAGGTCGGCGAAGCTTTTGTAGCTGTTATGAAAGAATATTTTGCACAGAAAAGAGAAGTATGAAACGTAAAATTGCGATTCCTTTTTTAGTCATTCTTTTGATTGCTCTTGATCAGGCAGTCAAGTATTATATTGTTTCCAATTTTTCTTTGGGGCAGGTCAGGAGGTTTATTCCTAAGATTGTCAGTTTGACCTATCTGCGAAATACTGGTGCAGCCTTTTCTATCTTGGAAAAATCAGCAGTGGTTTTCTCCTTGATTACTTGTACCGTGATTGGAGTTGCTGTTTGGTATTTGATTAAAAATATCCAAGCTTCCAAGTGGATGCTGACGGACTTTATTCTAATTATTGCTGGTGGATTGGGCAATTTACATTGACCGCATTCAGCAGGGATTTGTAGTGGATAGTTCCAGTTAGATTTTGTCAATTTTTGCTATTTTAACATAGCAGATATACAAAATTCGACCGTTGGAGTAGTTGATTTTATTACTGGTGATGTTGAAGGAAGAAACAAATGGAATTGAAATTGATGCAGTCGCTGCAGGTCTGCGTTTGGACAAGGCAGTGGCGGACTTGACAGAGCTATCCCGTGGTTTAGCCAATGAACAGATAAAAATGGACAGATTTTGGTTAATGGATTGGCAAAAAGCCAAGTATGCCGTCAAAGAGGGTGATGTCATTTCCTATGAAGTACCTGAGCCAGAGGTAGTCGAGTATGTGGCAGAGGATCTTCCGCATAGAAATCGTCTTATCAGGATGAGGATGTAGCCGTCGTCAACAAGCCTCAAGGCATAGGGTGGTTCACCCGTCGCTGGGCATACCAGCGGTACTCTGGTCAATGCCCTCATGTACCACATCAAAGATCTCTCTGGCATCAATGGTGTGCTCAGTCCGGAATTGTCCATCGGATTGATAAGGATACTTCTGGTCTTTGATGATTGCCAAGAATGACCAAGCCCATCTGGCACTTGCAGATGAGCTCAAGGATAAGAAATCCTTTGCGGTAAATACTGGGCGATTGTCCATGGAAATCTTCCCTAATGACCGCGGAGTGATTGAGGCACCGATTGGCGTAGTGAAAAGACCGCAAGAAACAGGCGGTTACAGCCAAGGGAAAACCTGCTCTAACACGTTTCCAAGTCTTGGAACGTTTTGGGGACTATACCTTGGTTGAGTTGCAGCTGGAGACTGGGCGGACGCATCAAATCCGTGTTCACATGGCTTATATCGGCCATCCAGTCGCTGGTGATGAGGTCGATGGGCCACGTAAGACGCTGAAAGGCCATGGCCAATTTCGCACGCGCGACACTACTGGGCTTCACCCATCCTCGGACTGGCGAAGTGTTAGAATTTACGGCTGAAGCCAGCCATTTTCCTAGAAACTCTTGAAAAACTCAGCCCATAACTCAATCGTATCCATATTTATGAGACTCTAGTTAAATGGAAAATTAAGTCGACTGTCTTGGTTACAGTCAGCTTTTATTTTCGAAAAACTCATGATATAACAAATAGAATACTAAAAAGGAAGAGAAAAGTAATGAAGTTAGAAGATTTGAAAACGTCAGGAGAAGATCCGCAATTTCTCATCATTGCCCATTGACCACGGGAAATCAACCTGGCTGACCGGATTTTTGGAGGCGACGGAGACGGTTTCCAGCCGGGAAATGCAGGCTCAACTTTTTGGACAGCATGGACTTGGAGTGGAGCGTGGCATCACCATTAAGCTCAATGCTATTGAGCTCAATTACACTGCTAAGGACGGGGAGACTCCATATCTTCCACTTGATTGACACGCGGGACACGTGGACTTTTACCTCATGAAGTTTCGCGTTCTCTAGCGGCCTGCGAAGGGCGATTTTGGTCGTGGGATGCTGCTCAGGGGATTGAGGCTCAGACCTTGGCAAATGTCTATCTAGCGCTGGACAATGACTTGGAGATCTTGCCAGTTATCAACAAGATTGATCTGCCAGCTGCGGATCCGGAGCGGGTGCGGTCAGAAATTGAAGACGTGATTGACTGATGCTAGCGAAGCCGTATTGGCTTCGCCAAGGCTGGCATCGGAATTGAAGATATTTTAGAGCAGATTGCAGAAAAAGTTCCGGCTCCTACTGGAAATGTTGAAGCACCGCTCAAAGCCTTGATTTTTGACTCGGTCTATGATGCTTATCGTGGGGTAATCCTGCAAGTGCGGGTGATGGATGGTGTGGTTAAGCCGGGAGATACCATTCAGCTCCATGAGCAATGGCAAGACCTTTGACGTGACTGAGGTCGGCATCTCACGCCCTAAGGCCATGGACGTGATTTTCCCAGCGACAGGGATGTTGGCTATCGCAGCTTCTATCAAAACGGTGCAGGATACTCGGGTCGGAGACAGTGACTTTGGCTGACAATCCAGCATCTGAGCCCCTGGACGGCTATAAGCAGATGAATCCGATGGTATTTGCTGGTCTCTATCCGATTGAGTCCAAATAAATACAATGACCTACGCGAAGCCCTCGAAAAGCTCCAGCTAAACGATGCCAGTCTGCAATTTGAACGAAACGTCACAAGCACTAGGATTTGGATTCCGTTGTGGTTTCTTGGGCTTGCTGCATGGATGTTATTCAGAGCGCTTGAGCGTGAGTTTAATATTGATCTGATCATGACAGCGCCGTCTGTTATCTATAAGGTTAATCTGACAGATGGTGAAGCTATTGATGTCTCTAATCCGAGTGAGTTTCCGGATCCGACTAAGATTGATTCCATCGAGGAGCCTTATGTCAAGGCGCAGATTATGGTGCCCCAGGAATTTGTCGGAGCTGTGATGGAGTTGGCTCAGCGCAAGCGTGGTGACTTTGTGACCATGGATTATATCGATGATAATCGGGTCAATGTCATCTATCAAATCCCGCTTGCAGAAATCGTCTTTGACTTCTTTGACAAGCTCAAGTCCTCTACTCGTGGCTATGCTAGCTTTGACTACGAAATCTCTGAGTATCGCTCGTCCAAGCTGGTGAAGATGGATATCCTCCTAAATGGCGACAAGGTCGATGCTCTCAGCTTTATCGTGCATAAGGAATTTGCCTATGAGCGTGGTAAGCTGATTGTTGATAAGCTCAAGAAAATCATTCCTCGTCAGCAGTTTGAGGTACCAATCCAGCGAGCCATTGGCCACAAGATTGTGGCTCGGACTGACATCAAGGCTCTCCGTAAAAACGTACTTGCTAAGTGTTACGGTGGTGACTGTTTCGGAAGCGCAAACCCTTGAAAAACAAAAGCTGGTAAAAACGGATGAAAGCGATCGGATCTGTCGAAGTCCCACAAGAGGCCTTCTCAAGCAGTCCTAAGAGGATGAGGAATAAAAGTCCAGGACTTTATCTCGCCAAACTGAATTATAAAATCTAAGAAAATTTCAGTTGATGTTACTCATCCAAGCTAGGAAATAGGAGTGTGAATCAAATCTTGATAAACTGATTATCTTTGATAATAGACATACAGTTTCTGGCCTACAAATTTAGTCTTTACACCTATTCTATCGACGGGAGAAGAATATTCGTGACGTACTGCTAAAATTTCAGGTATAGTGGTTGATTATGATAACCGTAATGAAATGCTATCCCTTTGCCCATTGTAGAATATCTCGTGAATGGGGAAACATACAGATTTGAAATATGCTTTATTATGTAGAAACTCCTGGGAAGTTAAAGAGCAAAAAGATAAGTCTTTTTGACAGGAAATATATTTCCTTAGCGCTGGAAAAGAATCTCACAGTTGGTAGAGAGTATTCCCAAAAGGCTCAGTCATGACGGTTTATTATAATCCTGAAAAGCCTGAAAAAGCCTCTCTGTAGAACGTGTTATGCAGGCCTTGATAGAATCTTTTAGGTTGCTGGTCAATAATCTTTTCCATTATTGGTTTTGTTTTAATTGCGGTAAATACTAGAATTTCTTTTACTGAAATAATAGCTACTTGAAATTTTTGATGAAATAAAATTGCTCTGGTTGGTATCGGGAAGAGAGGCTTCTCACTTTACTCCACTATCTACCCTTTTCTCACAGTAAAGATTTTAGTAATCTCAAAATGTGGTAGAATATAAATATCATTCAATCTGACTCCTGTAAAAAGGAGTTTCGGCCATGAAAAGAAGTGCTGTCTTGCCTCCCTAACTATCTTAGCTGAGCCTCCCTGTCCTCTTGTGGCCTTATTAAAAATTATTATAGTACTCGGAAATCGTCTACTTAGTAGTACAACTAGTCAGTTTCTCAAAAAGATAGCATAAAGCTGATAAAGTTAGTGGACAAAGATAGCTACTACAACTTCCGAGAGACCAAGCGCATTGGTTCGGCTGATTATGGCTATATCGATATCTCCAAGTAATTGGATCAAGTTCACCGACTTAGACAGGTGGCGGTGACAGCGTTCAGTTCACGGATGGCTCAGCTTATAATATCGCCACCATGAATGGCTATACTAGGAGAAAAGCTCATGTCCAAGATGGGGAAACTTTCAATGTTGAGTTAATTGCCCAGCGACTGGCCTTATAGTTGGAATGATAATAAAGATGTAGAAAAATGTGAGCAACCACTGTCGGGCAAATGAAGCTCCAACTGAATGTAATTACGAAATCAGGCACCATAGTTGTTTCTTTGGCTTTCCAAAAAGACGACAAAGTGTATTTGATCTCTTTTGAAGGCGACCGAAAAACTCTGGCTTCTGTCATCCACACATAGACAAGAAACATGGAGCCTTGATGAAAAGGCCCAACTAACAATATTTAAAAACAAAGTAAATGAGAGTGGGACAGAAATCGGTAATTCGTTAGAATTCGATTTCGTCGTCCCATCTCCGCACAGCTGAGTAGGGCTGCAAAGCTGATGAAATCAGCGTAGTAGAGCCCACTCAACCACTGCGTCTTGCTCGACAATCCAAAAAGACACTGAGAGGCTAGACTTTTGTCCCAGTCTCATGAGATTTATGATATAATGCTAACGAAAAATCAACTGATTAGAAAGTAGTTTATGACCCAAGAAATCGACCCTGAAAAAGTACCACTAACCAGCCCTGCAAAGCAGAAAGAGCAATCGAAAATTTCTCAGCAGATCTCAAGAGCCACCAAAAGAAATCTCGATAAGATTGCCCAGCAAATCCATGATGAGGTTCTTTGAGGAGATCGATTGCCATGCACTGTGCCAATTGCTTGTAAGACGCTTGGGACCACGACTTTAAAGGAAGCCGATATTGCTCCGTATTGCCAAGTATTTTTAAGATGAAAATTAGCCGGCCTTTTTGAAGCAGGAGTTTTCTACAAGTGGACGAAGATGGTGACAAGGTCTTTCCGGGCCATGCCCTGCCCCTTTCTAGGTAGGAGACAAATCTCTGCTCGATCTATGATGTTCGTCCCAAGGCCTGTCGTGAGTTTCCCCATACAGATCGTAAAAAGATCCATCAAATCAACCATTTGACGATTAAGAATACCCTTGACCTGTCCAGCAGCCTATCTCTTTGTTGAGAAGTTACGTGATAAGTTATAGAAATCACCTTTAAATCTTGTACAAAGATTCTAGGGCGGAAGTATCTGATATCTGTTAGACTATAGATAGAATTGAACACGGTCTAAAAGCTGTGTGAAAAAGATGAAAATTTTCTAGACTAGGAGCCCTCGCGTCAATTTTTCTACTTTTCACTTTGCTTTTAATGGCCTGAAGTATCTTTTGTGAGGTGAAAAAGAATATATGATCAATCAAATTCCAAATTCGAACCTTGGAATATCGCAGAGTAAGTTGAACGCAGAAGTGGATTTGCAGCAATTCCAGCAGCTATCTGTATTCTTATGCTCTCTTTAGCAGGCTCTTTTTCTATTCTAGCAGTTATGACATTAGCAGAATATTTACGCAATCGCAGGCTGTCAGAAGCTGTGACGGACTTGCGGGAAAGCTCTGGCGAAAGTCATTGACATAGCGATGAAATACGGCTATGAGTCTGCCGATGCCTTAGCGCAGCCTTCAAGAGATTCCATGGTGCGACCCCCTCAGAAGTTCGAAATGGAAAATCTTATCGGGTCTTTCCTAGACTTCCAATTGTCCTTAAAGATTACAGGAGGAAAAACATGGATATCAAGATTCAAAAGAAACCTGCTTTTTACTGTTGCAGCGTCCTATTGGAAGCTATCGATAATAGCCAGTGCCCGTCTGTATGGGAGCAGCTCTATGCCAATCACAGCTTTTGAAAGCCTAGAAAGTCTGGGCAGTGGTCAATCCTTTGGCGTCTGCTCGGATGCATCAAAGAAGGCGAGATCATCAACTATATGGCCGCTTATGATGTGGTAGATAAAAAGAAAGCAGAAGAACTAGGTCTGTCAGTCAGAAAGAAATCGTAGGAAAGCTGAATATGCTATCTACCAGTCAAGGGGGTGCGATACCAGCCAGTATCCATCATGCTTGAAATATGTCTTGGAAGTCTTCTCTTCCCAGAAACTGGCTATCGCCAATTAGAGCACCAGATTTTGAAGTCTATTCCGAAGGCGACATGTCGTCACCAGACTATCAAATGGAACTCTGGATACCTGTGGTGAAATAAAATGGTGATTGCAAGTCATTTTTAGGTGTCGATTACAGAGGAGGAGATGCTATGCAGATGTATTTTGGGGACGTTTCTCTTTGTTATATATATTCACTTGCGATGGCGTTGCATTCGTATGGTTATGATGTTCGCCCTGAGTTTTTGGAAGCCATTATGGTGATGGGAAATGGCGCCAGTATTGTAAAGGAAGATGAAAAACACCCCTTAGTCTTCTTTGATAATGGGATGCCAGACAGTTCTATCAGCCATTCTTTAAACATTCTGGGTTTTACATATGATGAATACTATATAAAGGATTCAAATGCGGTGGATCTTCTCTCTAGCAGAGAAATGCTAAGCAGTTCTTGCTCAGCGGACCAGTTGTTCTTGGCCCTTTGGACATGGGTTATCTGACTTATAATCCCAATCATATTCTACTTTGTATGGGTGGATCATTTTGTTTTCAGTTTATGATCTAGATGATGAGTTTATCTATTTCCCATGATCCAGCAGGTTTTGCTTGTATGAAATGAGTTTCTCAGAATTTTCGAATGCCTGGGAAGCTAAAAATATCGACTATAAAAGAGGTTCTTTCTCCATGTGGGGAAACTTTAAAAAAATCAAATCTCCTATTCTCAAAGAGATTTACCAGAAAACATCTATGCTGATGAAGCAGCGATATGAAGATGGCGAGGAGAATGTGACTGCAAGATATGCTAAGTCGGTAGCGGACAATGGCTTGAATGAAGAACAAAAGCATCTTCATCAATACTAGTTTCAAATTAGCTTTATCAGAAATCTATACATGAACAACTTCTTTAAAGGACCACGATACGGGTCAGATCTGACTAAAAGAAAATTTAGCAAAATTGTTTGGCCAAGCTCATCTATTTTGTATCAAGGAAGATTACCAAAAACTGTCAGGAATCTTGTATGATATTGCAGCGTAGATAATAAATTTAGAGATTTTGTGTATTCACTATAAAGAAGAGTAGAAGAAGTGGGAAAAACAAAGATGCTATTTGCTAATGTAGCAGGATCGAAACCAGGGGCACCAGACTATCAAATGAAAGTCTGGATTCCAGTAGTGAAATAAAGTGAGAATCAGTTGTTCATTTTTGAGCGGCTGGTTTTTTATGCATTGTGGTATAATGGAGCTATTACAGTTGCAGAAAGGATTTATACCTTGTCATACAAATTTCTACTCTTCGACCTTGACCATACCTTGCTGGATTTTGATACGGCAGAAGACATCGCGCTGACGCATTTTTTGGAGGAGCAGGGCGTGACGGAGATTCAGTCCTACAAAGACTATTATATTCCCATGAACAAGGGGCTTTGGCGGGATCTAGAGCAGGGGAAAATCACCAAGTCTGAGCTGGTCGATACTCGCTTTTCTCATCTTTTTGCTCATTTTGGCATTGAGAAGGATGGAGCCAAGCTGGCCCTTCTCTATCAGCAGCATATTGCTCAGCAAGGCCAGACCTACGCTGGTGCTAGCGAACTCTCCAGGACAGTCTGACAGCAGCTGATTAGAGATTTACGGAGCGACCAATGGCATCACGGCTATTCAGACCGGTCGCATGGCTCATTCTGATATTGCGCCCTATTTTAATCACATTTTCATCTCGGAAAAGATGGGAACTCAGAAGCCGGAAGCTTTGTTTTTATGAGAAAATAGCAGAGCAGATACCCGATTTCGACCTATCTCAGGCTTTGATGATTGGAGACTCCTTGACAGCAGATATTGCTGGCGCTAATAATGCAGGACTAGACCTATCTGGTACAATCCCAAAAAGCTGATTAGTACACAGCAGTGCGCAGCCGACTTATACATGAGTATCCTCCTATGAAGAAATTAAAAAATTACTGCTTTAGATTTTGAGCCTGTCAAGACTTGACAGCTGTATTTAATTCTGCTATAATAGAATACAGAGCAAATAGCTCAGCTATTTCACCGAAATAAAAATAAGAAAAGAGAGAAATTTAAAATGGCAGTAAAAACCGTTTTGACTCGTATGGGTTCTAAGAAAAACCTTTTCTACCGTATCAACGTTGCAGACTCACGTTCACCACGTGACGGACGTTTCATCGAAAACAGTTGAACTTACAACCCACTTGTTGAAGAAAACCAAGTGACTTTGAAAGAAGATCGCGTTCTTGCATGGTTGGTTGATGGAGCTCAACCTTCAGATACAGTTCGCAACATCCTTTTCAAAAAGCTGGTGTTTTAGAAGAAATTCACGATTCAAAAATACTCTAAATAATAGAAGCGCAGGTTGATATATGGACACGATTGAAAATCTCATTATTGCGATAGTGAAACCTTTGATTTCACAGCCAGATGCCTTAACTATCAAGATTGAAGATACACCTGAGTTTTAGTATCATCTTGATCTTGATCCAAAGCGATGTTGGACGTGTGATCGGTCGTAAAGGTCGTACTATCTCCGCTATAAGGACGATTGTTACTCTGTCCCAACCGAGTACAGTTCGCATCGTTATTGATGAGGAAATAAGAAGCAGCGGGGCCATGTGTCCCGTTTTTCTATGGCCCTTAATGAAACAAGCCGTTAGGCGCAGTTGAATTTAGTGCCATTGATGCAGTTCGAGCTCCGCGAGAACTACGTTCCTTATTATCCTTAATGAAACAAGCCGTTAGGCGCAGTTGCATTTAGGGCCATTGATGCGGTTCGAGGCTCTGCGAGAACTAGGTACTTCATTTAAGATAAGAACGAAATGCAGGGGCGAGTTTAGAGAAATCCGAAATCGGAGGACATATGAAGCCAGAAGAGTATGCTTGGAACGCCCATGAGCGTAAGTGTTATGAGAATGATCAAGTGATTTTACCGAGCCCTTACAAGCTGAGAATTCTAGATGATAGTGAGAAGAGATTGGAATTAGAGCTGATTTTGGGAACTTCTCAGAAGCAACCGGCTCGATGGGCTATGAAAGATGGCGTCAAGCTTTTCATACCGCTGATAGATACGGAAGATGAGTTTGGAGAAGCAGAAGATTTTGACTCAGGTAAGAGAGGTTTTTCAGGTTCGACTTGATGGGAAGGCATCTGCCTATGAACTAAGGAAGGCTGGTTTCTTGGCTAATAAACTGTCTCAGCAGGCTCAATCACAAATCGGCAACTATGCTGCGCGTGTCTTTGCCCAAGCAGTCGCAACAGCCCATATGAGGACATGCTATTGTCGTAGCGGATTAATGCCATCAAAGTCAAGAAACTTGCAGAGTCCAGATGATTTACAGCTGGCTGTCAAGGAAAGAAAGGGCAGATAGAGCTTAGCCTCTGTTTTTACTAGATCAAGAAAGGAAACTTTTATGAAAGCATGATGCTCACGCTTGTCACCAGCGCAAAGATTATCTTGTCTTTTCTTTGTCTGTGATATTCTTAGCAACTCGCTTACTGTTTACTCAGTCTGCCTTGAGTGCAGACGGCAAGTTCCCAAGCGGGCTATCTGGATCATCTTTTACAGCTGTCTCGATGGTCTGTGTGACAGGGCTTTTTACACGATCGGTTGTAAGATACATACAATGTCTGCAACTCCTCTGTATGTTACTGACGGACTCAGATTGGTGAAACAGGAGATCCTGACCTTTATCGGTTTTCACCATGGAAAGTCGGAAAAGCTCAGTCTCAAGGATCGTCGCACGTTTCATGCGGGATAGTTTTGAAGCTATGGGCACAATCATGCCTTGCAATTTGTCCGTTCTGATTTTTATCACGACTTTTTACTATCAGAAGGACTGGTGC